>FUWD012845395.1_pt1 | contig 15671 bp, 17 predicted proteins | sample 1063281 | NCBI WGS metagenome assembly FUWD01 (sample SAMEA79048168, study PRJEB19326) | metagenome | biome: marine | reverse complement strand
ACGATACTTCGCTCATCACACCCACCCCAACGAAAGGCTGATTCCCCGAATATTCTTTGTTGACGGTCGGCACCGATTCTGATACGCTTACAATGATTTCCGACCGGAAATACGGTTTTTTCATATGAAGCCGTTATCGACGGTCCGATGGCCGAGTGGTCAGGCACGGGTCTGCAAAACCCTTCACGGCGGTTCGATTCCGCCTCGGACCTCATTGTCTCGGAAAACTCAGGATTGAGATACCCCGGTTTTCCCGCGATTCGAATGAGTACCGAAAATGCCGCGGTGGTGGAACTGGCAGACACAGGAGACTTAAAATCTCCCGACTGAAAAGTCATGCGGGTTCGATTCCCGCCTGCGGCACACGTACGAGATACCGGCGCCAAGACGCATCCACCGATCAGCAAACGTCTTCGATACGTCTCCATCCCTATGCGCCCCACCTTTTAAAACGACAAAGCGCCACGGAAAATCCGCGGCGCTCCGATTTTGTCTTTCATCGATATCAATCGACCACCACCTTCGCAAGCAGCGTCTGTCTTCCGAAAGCAAATGCTTCCGGCTTGGTTTCCATGTAGATGTCGAACTTGTTCCCCTTGATAGCGCCACCCCGGTCTTCGCACCGATAAATACCAAGTCCTTCGATAGCTATCTTTATCCCAAACGGGTATTCCGGAGGACAGGCGATTGTCCGATGCGCGGCGACTACGAGTCCGGATGCCGTTATTCCATCGGATTTTCCACACTCATCCGCCGCCGCGGTATATGCCGAAGCGTTTATTTCAAATGTTCCGATCGGAGCATATTCCCATCGATCGAGTTGTTTTTCCTTCCATCTAAGTAGGATCAACTCCTCCTGGGTCAGCTCCGTTTTCTCTCCGGAAAGGACCGGGGACTCCAATGCCGGGACATCCGCCTCGGACAAGGAGGCGAATGAGAAAAATCCGTTCCCGAAAAGAAGAGACGGGGACGCTTTCTCTTCCGTCCCGTCATTTTCCGATTGATTCCATACTATCTCCTGTCCTTCGACGATTTGGGCGCTCATACCGAGGATTCCTATCGCCACAAAAAGCATGAGCGCCGACCGTTTACCATTCATAGAATACGAACACTGTTTATCCAAACCCCCCGTTTGGGTCATATTCATCAACGCGAACCATGGAACATGACGAAGCAATATAGCATATTTTTATTTTATTGTCAATAATATCACACCTAAGTTCAACTATTAATTGCAACACTTCTTTGAGCTAAAATGGAAAAAGCTAAAGAAGCGCCTATGCAAAAGAAAGAACACTGAATTCCACTCTGAAATGATTTTCATTCAAAAAATCGTCCTGTTACCCGGAAAATCAAAGAGTCCCCACCAGGGGACTCTTTGATCTTTTGAGCGGGTAACGGGAGTTTCGTCCTCGCGCCAAAGGCGCTCGTAGCCCGGGGCAGCGCTGAATGCTTCCTTTTCGGTCGCATTCATCGACGTTACCCACCGATCGGCGGGTCACTTCTGCCCGTTCGACTCCTGTTACCCGGAAAATCAAAGAGTCCCCACCAGGGGACTCTTTGATCTTTTGAGCGGGTAACGGGAGTCGAACCCGTATTTCGTCCTTGGCAAGGACGCGTAATAGCCGCTATACGATACCCGCCTACGCCTCATACCCGTCTACCGACACTCATGGGGGACATACTAGCAATCTTTTGCCGAGTCGACAAGACGCTCCATCTTACCCATGTGGGACTGGCTGGATTCGAACCAGCGACCAAGCGGTTATGAGCCGCCTGCTCTAACCGCTGAGCTACAGTCCCGAAAAACCGACATTTCCTTGGAAAAACACACGGACAGATCGGCATATGCACGACTTATCCACATTTTCCTGTGCCTGGGGACAGAATCGAACTGTCGACACGAGGATTTTCAGTCCTCTGCTCTACCACTGAGCTACCCAGGCGTCATATTTGAAAGCCTTCCAACATAAAAAGGAGTATACAGGACTTTCTCGACCCCGTAAAGGTGCTCCGCCACATTTCCCTTGCCGACCGAAATGAATCCGTCCGACATATCGGACAACCCGAGCATGCGGGATGAGCCCCGTGTGCACGCTGAGGGATTCGAACCCCCGACCCCCTCGGTGTAAACGAGGTGCTCTAACCAGCTGAGCTAAGCGTGCGGACATATCCGACCCGTTCCCATACAGGACTTTCCCATTGTACAGTCCTCCCGCGAAATGACAAGACCGGAACCATCATATCTTCGCCCGGATATCGGCGGCATGTATGGCATGTCTCGGGTCATCCGTTTCGTCCTCGATATGCGCCCCGAGAATCTTTTCCAGGATATCCTCCAGTGTAACGACGCCGACGGCATCCGAATCCGCATGATATACGATGAAAAGATGTTTCTTTTTCAGCCTGAATTTGTTAAATACGCCGTCAAGATTTGCATTCGACAGTATTTTCGGCACATCCATACTCATCACTTCGGAAATGACCGTTCCGTCCTCCGGATTCACGATAGCCAATTTTTTCGCATAGAGGATACCGACGATATCGTACCGGTCCTCATGATATATCGGGATACGGGAATAACCGGAGGCATAGATATCATGAAGGAGCCCGTCGGAAAGGATCGCCGTATCCGGAAGCATGAATGCCTCGTCGATAAGAGTCATCACATCCGAAACGCGCTTATCCGAAAAAGAAACCCCGCCGAGAAGGATCCGTTCCTCGTCGCTATCGATTATTCCCTGATCCTCGATATATTCGAGAACTTTCGAGAGCTTCCGCTTCGAACGGATCGATGGAAGGGCATCTCCGACAAGCCGGTCAAGCAACATCGAAATAGGCATCGACACTGGGTAAAAGACGGCGACGGCGACCCGAAGTATCGGGAGCGCGAAATAAGCGAGGCGCAGACCGTGGCGTATCGCAAGGGCTTGCGGAAGGATTTCTCCGAATACGGTTATGAGTATTATGGACAAGATGGCGCCGACGACCCCCGAGGACATCTCGGAAAGAAAGATGGAAAGGACCGAATTGACGACGACATTGGAAAGAAGCAGCGTCGAAAGGACGAGATTTCCCCGCTTCCGTATGGGAAGAATCGCCTTCGCATAGCGGTTCCCCATATCTGATTCGATCTTGAGGTCCTCGACGGAAAGGCTCAGTATACCGATGGTCAATCCTGAAAACAGTCCCGAAAAGGACACCAGTATCGTAACGAGACCTATTTCTCTCCAAAAAACGGTCAGTGTGATAAGGACGACGACGAGAGCGGCATAGAGCAAGGCGATATGGGAAACGGGATCGTCGTGATTTTGGGACATAATATGGAAACATGATGGGGGCACCTTCTTTTATATCACGGGATACCGCGTCCGCGAAAACGCCCGCCATCCGCCCGATGAAATGAAAACAGCCCCGAGGGCTGTTCATTCCCGAATATTTTTTCCGACTGTGCCCAAGAGAGGACTCGAACCTCCAATCCCTTGCGGGAACTAGCACCTCAAGCTAGCGCGTATACCAATTCCGCCACCTGGGCAGGTGAGGGGAGAGATTACTCCTTCCCCGTTTCCGTCGAATCCGCTTCCACTTCGGACAATGCCGTTTCAGTCGCTTCGGATACGGTCTCCTCGAGAGTCTCATCGGGGAGGACATCCTCGACCATCCGACCCTTCCCAATCTTCAGTCCGACTTCCTTAAGTTTTCGGCGGATGAGCTTCGCTGACTTTTCACGAACGAAATACAGTTTCGCACGACGGGAGCGGGTACTCTTCAGCACCTCTATCTTCTCGATATTCGGTGAATACAAAGGAAAAACGATCTCGACACCGATACCAAACGACACCTTGCGAACGGTCACGGTCGGAGAGGAACTCTGCCCACCGCGCATCGCGATGACCATACCCTGAAACACCTGGATGCGCTCCTTTCCTCCTTCGACGATTTTCCGATACACTTTCACGACATCACCGGAATGAAGTTCGGGAACATCCTTCGTCCGTCTGGCCAGATTGAATTCGATGAGATCTTTATGCATACGGTTATGCCCTTTTCCGCGCGGTTTTCGTCGCGAAAATTCGGATTGATGGAAAAAAATGAATCAGGCCTCGCTCAAGCCTTTCGAAGCCTCACCAGAATACCCCTCTTTTCGGGTTCCGTCAATACCCGAGAGGAAATCCGCAAAGTCATCGGGAAAAGGGGAAACAAATATCCGCTCCTTTCCCCGAAACGGAAAGGAAATCTCCGCAGCGTGAAGCAACTGTCGTTTCGGCATGCCATCCTTTCCCATCCTTCTGCCTCCATAGAGGCGATCCCCGACGACGGGACAACCGATAGCGGAAAGATGCACGCGGATCTGATGGGTTCTTCCCGTTTTCGGAAACGCTTCCAGAAGGTCATACTCCGCGTACCTGGCTTTTAGGAAATACTCCGTCAATGCGGTCTTCGTCTCCCCGGAAAAGTTCCCGGGGTCCATCACTGCCTGACGCCTCAATGTACCGGTCCGGTGCGCGAGCGGGAAATCGATGCTTCCGGATTCCGTCGGAACATGTCCCATGACGAGCGCGAGGTATGTTTTCCGCACCTCATGTGAGCGGAACGATTCCTGAAGGATGCGGAATGTCTCCTCCGTTTTCGCCAGGATGACGACACCGCTCGTATTCCGATCGAGACGGTGCACGATTCCGGGTCGGAACGGATCATCTCCGACACCAGCCATTTCCGGTCGGGTCGCCGCGATCCAGTTCGCGACGGTTTCCGTCATATCGTTTCCGGCGGGGTGCATCTGAATGCCCGCTGGCTTCGAGATGATAAGCAGATCCTCATCTTCGAAAAGGACCGGGATGGAAAGTGCCGCGTTCGGGAACAATCCGGCTTTTTCCGTCGGTGCCACGTCGGAGACGACGACATCGCCGTGTCTGAGACGCTTCGACGGATTCGATTCCGTTTTTCCGTTCACGGAAACCTTTCCGGCCTCGATGCCGACACGGGTATCGTACCGGGACAGGCCGTCCGTCCGGGTATATGCGGCCAAAAAAGCGTCCAGGCGCTTCCCCGACGATACTTCTTGAACCGTTTTTTCTATCCTGTGCCCGTCACGGGTTTCCATACACGATATGATGAATCATCGAATGATAGAGCATTCCCAACGAAACGGCAAGGGATGTCGTCGGATGCGGTTTTGACATCGCGACGTTTCACTCCTATCATGCGTCATGAAGGAAACATATCCGATAATCAAAACATATGAACATACCGATGATCGAAACGAAGGATTTTTCACGACTCCTCGGAACGTCGGGTTTTTCAGATAAGCTTCTCTCCGACCACTTTGCGCTCTATGAAGGCTACGTAAAAAACGTGAATGTTTTGGCGGAACTTTCCAAAACCGTCGAGCCCGGGGTATCATCTTCCGAGCTCAGGCGCCGATTCGGCTGGGAATGGAATGGGGTCCGGCTCCACGAACTATACTTCGGCAACATCTCCAAGACGCCGACCCCACTTCGTCCAGACTCTCAGATCGGCACACTCCTTGCCGAACGGTTCGGGAGCATCGAAGCATGGGAGAAGGACTTCCGTGCAGCCGGAGCTATGCGGGGGATCGGGTGGGTCATCCTTGCCTATGACATTTCAGAAGGACGGCTATTCAATGTCTGGGTGAACGAACACGACGGCGGGCACCTCGTTGGAACGACCCCGCTGCTCGTTATGGATGTCTTCGAGCATGCGTTCATCCGAGAATACGGGATCAAGCGGGCGGACTATATCGACGCGTTCATGCGTGCGATCGATTGGGATACCGTCTCATCGAGACTGTAAATACGGATTTCAAACACGCGCACGGAAGCCCGGGAGATCCCCGGGTTTTTCATTCCATCACATCCGTGCTATACTCGACATGAAAAAGAAACATCTATGAATCGAGATCGGCTATTTTTTCTCTTCCTGTCACTCTCGTTCCTGACCGGAATGTTCGTCTTGGGTACCGACATATCTTACGCGATAGGCTATATCCCGCTTGAACCCATTCCGGGAGCCGAAAATGCAGCGGATCTCCCATCGTACATTTCTGGCATATACAAGTTCGCCCTCTGGTCGGTCGGCATCGCGGCTATGTTCATGCTCACCGTGGGTGGCGCAATGTATCTGACCAGCGCCGGAAACACCTCGGCGATGGGGAATGCGAAAAATGTCATCACCGACGCGGTGATCGGGCTCGTCCTCGCCCTTACCGCCTGGTTTCTCCTCAATTTCATCAACCCGGACATATTGAAGGGGGATTTAAGTATCTTCGATACGATGGCAATATCGCCAAGCGCAAATGATGCCGCCTCGGAAGCGGGAACTCCGTCAACGAATCCGACCGGAAGCAGGGAATGTTCCAACTGTGTCGATATCCCGTCAACTATCAATCATAAAGCCTGTCCTCCTGCTCCTGGATACGTCGCCCAATCCTGCAAACTCAACAAGACTCTCCTTGAAAAGATTAAAAAGATAAACATCGGTGGATGGAGAATAACGGAATCGTATCCTCCGACCGTACGGCATGCTTCGAAGTGCCACCTGAATGGAACCTGCGCCGATCTGAATAATTCCGGAGGTCCGACCGACGTCGCGACCATAAAGAAATATTATGACGCATTCAAGGCTGCCGGCCTGAACGTGCTCTATGAGAGTAAAAACTGCGCCCCCTACAAGGAGGCTGGCGTAGATAATTGCAAGTCATATCCTACGATGACAAACGGGTCATCGTTCCATGTATCTTAGAATGAATCATGATCCGGAAAATACACTCCTGACATAACATGCCTGGAATGTCGATATCATAATGAAAAAGATTTTCCTCATTTCCGCATCGCTCTTCATCCTCACCATGCTCTTTCTCGGCGTCTATAATTTCGCGTTCCGAAACAATCCGAGAAACGCGACCGTCGATGAGGAGAAGCGGGAGGCTGCCCGACAGGAAGAAGCGCAGGCATTCGTCGAAGAATCGACTGCTACCGGCATCTCGACCGTCACCGACCGTCCGGCATACGGCGCCGTCGCGCTCGATGATTCCCATATCGCCTATTTTAACGACCGCTCATTGAAACGATCCGCTCTCAGTGGCGGAGGCGAGGAAATACTTGTCCGGGACCTTCCCGGAAAAATACTCCGGGCTTCCTGGGCTCCGGATCGCGAACAGGTCCTCGTACTCTTCGGAACCGGACAGGGGGACCGGTGGTTTCTCATCCGATTGCGAGATTCGTCGGTCACGCCGCTAAAGTCCGGAATCACCTCTCCGACATGGTCGAATCTTTCCGAACGGATTTTCTACCTCTACACCGATCCGATCAGCGGCAAAACGGAACTCGATTCCGCAAATCCGGACGGGAGCGATTGGAAAACGATATCGCCAATCCCCGCAAAAGACACCTCTCTCACGACCGTCCCTGCATCCTCCGTTCTTTCATTCTGGAACAAGCCGTCGGCATTCGAGGAAACGGCGCTGTACACGGTTCCCGCGACCGGAGGAACACCGACACGGATCTTTTCGAAGAAATTCGGAGCCGATTATCTCTGGTCACCGGACGGCACAAGGGTTCTTATCAGCAACACCCTTTCCCGCGGAGGATCCGAGGTAAGACTCGGGACGGCGAACCGGGATGGTGGGGAATTCCGAACCGTCCAGGCTCCGACCATCGTCTCGAAAGCCGCCTGGTCGAAAGACGGACGGACCGTCTACTATGCACTCCCTCTTTCCGTTCCGGAAAATGCGGTCCTTCCGAACGATTATTTTTCCCGACCGATCCATACCGAGGATTCGTTCTGGAAGATGGATATACTTACCGGGAAGTCGGACCGCCTCATCGACCCGGAACATGTCGACCGACCGTTCGACAGCACAGACCTCTTCCTTGATCCAAACGAGGAATTCCTCTATTTTACCGATCGCGTCGACGAAAAAATCCATCGACTTTCTCTCCGATGAGGAACTTTCGGTTCGGAACCGGTTTCGATCCGATACCCTGCGTTACAAAAAGACCGATAATCATGAAAAAAACGATCGAAAGGTCGTTTTTAAACATAGGCACATCAACAAGACCATGAACGAATATGATCAAGAGTATCGCAAGCAGGAATGAGGACGAGGAGCGTTCCAGGTGTGACGCTTCGGAAAATATTCGCGACCATGCCGAATATGCCACAAAAACAGATATCATAGCGAATCCGATCAGGCCGGACACCCCCGTATACAGACGGATGGCGAGCATCAGGCTCTGAGGATGCGGGACCGCCCACTCGAGATACGGCGGAAAATCGGGCTGTGCCGCAAGGTATTCCCGTTCGAAGTTCCTGAGTCCTATTCCAAAAACCGGAGATTTTCGGACCAAAGCATCCGAAACATTCCAGATCATGACTCGGGATGCGAACGAGGTCCGTATTTCCCCGCTCCCGAACCGCTCCCGGTCGGCATCAGGGAAAATCCCAGCTGAAAATGACACCGCGCAGGCAATAAGGATACCGAGTAAAAAAACGTCACCTTTTTCGAAAGTAGCAAAAAGGCGGCATACATACCTATTCCGATAAGAACGGCGATGGTGGCCCCCGATGAATCGGTCATCGACACCACCGTGACTAAGACGACTGTACCGGAAAGGAAAAGGGTGAAATGTCGGACAAACCGATATTTCGTCCACTCGGAAAAAAGAAAGTATGCCCCGAGAAGGATTCCCGGCTCCAAAAAAAGCGCGAGATGGTTCGGCGACGGATAAAAAGACGCAAGTCGGCCATCGTATGTTTCACGTACGAAGGAAAAGGGGGAAAGCGAGATGAGTGCTACGACCACTATTCCGATAAACCATATTAAAAGAAGTTTTTCCGATTCCGACCTCGTTCGAAACGATTGCGATACTAATAGGCCGTAAATCATCGGAAATACAATCCAGCTTTTCAATGCTCCCAGCTCTTGCGTGCCGATTCCCGAAACAACCGAGGAAAGGATGGCTCCCGCAAGAAAAAGACCACCACCGACCCGTATCGAGAGCGGAATCGGATGAAATACCAACCGTTTTCGAAACAAACCATATCCGTATACGATCAATGATGCCGTGATCAATATTTCCGGAATATAGACCGGGATACCAAGAGGCCGTATTCCGACCTGCGCCAATGGAAGCGTGCCCGCTACCAGAAGGAGAAGATTATGAAGCAAATGTTTCATAGAAGAAATTTTCCTTTTATGAAGGGTTTTTTAGAACAGATACACGACCGACCCGCCGTACCCCATCCCAAGAAGACGGAATTACTAGAAAGAGCAAGAGTGCCGGGAGAATATGTACGGAATACAACGACATCTCAAAAAGCGAGTGACCGAAAAAGACCGAGGCTGACACCGCGACGGCAAACGACATTCCGTCGGAAATCCTGATGCACTTCATAAAAACACCCAGGAGAGCCAAGAAAAAGAATATCGATCCGAGAATGCCGGATTCGGTCGCGATATCAAGCGGGAGGGAATGCGCATAAATCGGCTCCCGATATCCTGCATCCGGCTTTACGGCGATCGGATAATTACCGAGCCCGAAGCCATAGGGTTTTCGTGAAATATGTGAAAAGGCCTGGACATACATCTCCATGCGACCGATATTCGATCCCTCCGACAGGGAAAAGGATGATACGAGCCTTTCCCTGACCGGAGAGAGAAAACATGTCGCAAGCAGAAGCGCCCCAATAATACCAAAGGGTTTTACTACCCCTCTGAACGTTTTTCGTATGAAAAAGATATAGCCCGACAGTGCAACCGTCGCTCCGAATACGAGTCCGACATATCCCCCTCGGGAAAATGTCAGGATGTCCGCAATAAGGATGATGAATATGAAGATACCGAATGCGTATTTTCGGAACGCGTTTCTCTCATTCAGGAAAAAATATACTGCGACAGGAAGGGCAAGGCCGAAATAAAATGCCGCCATATGAGGATCCGGAAAGAACGCGCTGGCGCGAAGAACCGTTATCCCGCCGATATTCGCAAGGAGGCTCGGGTATTCCGATACCGATGATGCGAATGATCCACCGAGAAAAAAGGGCAGTATCGTCCGTATCCAAAATGAAAAGACGGCGGAAACCCCAAAAGCGTACTGGGCGAGAAATTCCACGATGCCGACCGCGGCGGATACGGCCGCCCCGAGAACGAACGGGAGCAGGAGTCGGCGCGCTCCATCGGGAATCTCCCGGATGATCATGTGATATACCGGAAATAAAGGGAAAAAGGAAAAGAGAAACGATAACCGACGCAATGCCCAGACAACATTCTCTGCCCACAAGACAGACATCGCTGAAAAAAAGAGGAAAGAAAAAAGAAATAACGCTTCCCGTGAAAACGGGATCGGATATTTTTTCCTCGAAAGTCCGATGGCGGCCGAAAGGAGGAAGAGTATTATGGCAAACGGTCTCGAAAGGGGGAGATCGATGCCTGGGAGAGGGGATGTCGCGAATTGAAACGGTAGGATAAGGAGAAACGCCTGAGTGGCTCGAAAAAGGATATTCATACGGGGAAAAATTTCGACCGGAAGAAATGGACGATAGCGCCTTCCCATTTCGGTCTGTGCTTGTCAAAATATCGATCCTGCGATTCGTAATAGGCCCGTTTTTTTTCGATATCGGAATGAAAACTCTTTCCGCCTTCGTGTCGGAACGTCAGTAATGGAAACAATACCGTCTTGAATCCGGAAGCGGCGGCACGCACACAGAGGTCCATATCTTCGAAATAGAGAAAAAACCGTTCATCGAAACCGGAAAGCTCCCTGAAGACGTCTTTTCGAATAAAAAGCGCCGCCCCACTGACCCATCCGACTGAAACCGGGCGATTACTCTCCCAATATTTCCGCCCCATGAATATGCCGATCTTATTCCGAAAAAGCCTCAACAATGTCAGCGGCTTTCCTGAACTCCACCGTTCCCTAATGCTTCCGCTATGAGCGACGATTCCGGCACCGACGATTCCGACCTCTTGATGATTCGAAAAAAAACGTACCAGGGAAGCAAGTGATCCCGTATCAAAAACCGAATCCGGATTCAGAAAGCCGAGTATTTTCCCGTTCGCATTCGTGGCTCCGATATTTCCGGCATGACCGAATCCATTGTTTTCAGAAAGAAAAACGGCACGGAATCCAAACCGACGGGAAAGCGCCTCGACCTGATCCCGCTCCGAAACGTCATTATTCACAACAATCACTTCCATTCGCGCTTCCAGGAGTCCCGCCGAGACCAAAGAAGCAACGGCTCTCTCAAGAGAGGAGACGCTTCTATAATTGACCAGGATCAGGGAGATATCAGGACGCGTCGAAGTCTGCATATGCCGAGGAAACGGAAAAAGCCCCCTTCTTTCCCCGTAACACATCTCTCTTATTCTTCATCCGTCGCAAAAGAAGATATGCCCACACGAAGGGCTTCAGTGTCACGGGAGTGTGTTTCTTGAAAAATAGAAGCCCTGAACGGACGAGCCAATAGGTTTTTTCCGGATTTTCCGAGCTTTTCTCACTATGTACGACGACTGATTTCGGGACAATCCTGAGATGAAACCCTTTTCGTATCGCCCGGACGGACAAATCGGCGTCCTCATAGTACAGGAAATATCCCTCATCGAACAAGCCGACGGATTCTATCGCCTTTCTGGAAAGAAACAGGGCACACCCGGAAAGATACCCGGTATCATAAGGATTCGGGTCACCGAGAATCGTTCCGGACGGACGGATATGCTCCGTCCGCATCCGGGCATACCGTATTTCCCCGCCGGAAAACCATTCCGAACCGTCCGGAGAAAGTACTATCGGGCTGTATAATGCTGGTTCTTCATCCGACTCCGCGACGGATACGAGTTCGGAAAGCGACCGACGGTCGCATTTCGTATCATTGTTCAGTATCCAGACATATTCAGCCCCTTGAGAGAGAGCAAACCTGATACCGATATTCATACCAGATGCGAATCCGACATTTTCGGTATTCAGTATGAAGTGCGCCCGTGAAAACGCCGATTTTGCAGCCTCGATCGATCCGTCACGCGAAGCATTGTCTACGACCACGACATCGAAATTTTTATAGGAAAGCGAAAAAACGGAGCGGAGACAGGCGACTAGGTCGTCTTTTCCGTTCCAATTAAGTATCACGACAGACACTTTTGGAGAATGGATCATATCCGTATGATACCATCCCGCAATCTTTTTTTCTAGAGCACCTCTTCGACGAAAGAGGCTTCCTGATCCGATCGTTTTGAGAACAGGCCGGCCACCTCGGAGCTGGAAACGGCTCGGAGCACCCATAAAGACGCTAGGTAGGCGATGACGGAAAGAAGCCCGGAGACCAGGAAGGGAAGCGCTCGCGTCAGGGTCAATACCGCAGCCATGATTCCGGCAGAAACAACGACGCGGGATATCTTCTCCATGGACGGCCGATACCGGAGAAGTCGGAATGAAAGTATGCCGGTCAGGACCGCGACGATACATTCTGTTCCAAGTGATGTCCCCGCGGCACCCAAGGAGGAAAATCTCGGAATAACCAGAAGGTTTACGATGACATTCCCGATGGCGACGAATGCGAGCGTCTTCATGAGATCCCGTTGTCGGTTCCCGACGATAAGGATCATATTGAAGAAATTCCCAAAAAAGATGAAGATGAGGGATATGACCAGGAGCCTGAGAATCGGGACCGAATCATGGAATTCCGGACCGGACACGATATCTATGATCTGCGTCGCGAAAAACACGCCGCCGAGGGCGATTGGTAACGCTATGATTGAAAATACCCGGAACGTCGTATCGGCTATGTCGCGAAATTTCCGCGGATCGGAAGAAATAGCCCTTGAAAGTATGGGGAGTATGAGTCCGGCGAGCAAAGCTGGAAAGAAAGTGAGATTTTCCATCACTTTGTAGGCCACTCCGTACGTTCCGACAGCGGCACTTCCCTGAAGGATGGAAAGAAGTATGGTATCCATCTTGAAATAAAAGAACGTGATCAATGCGCTTCCTCCAAGCGGAAGTGAATCATGCAGGAATCGTTTCCAAAATGGAATATCGGCGACAAAACGAAATACGACATACTTTCTGCTCAAAAAATATGCCAACGCGGCATTGAATGACAGGGAAATGACAAGGGTTGATGCTATTCCGAGAAACCCGAGATTTAGGGAGACCACACCGAAGACCGCGATTACCTGGACGATCTTTCCGAAAAACTCGACCATGGCGATCCGATCCATGGCGATATTTTTCTGGAAGATCCCGTTTAGGAATAAGGAAAAGGAAGAGAAGACGATCGTACCGGAAGCGATCCAGATTCCTATCTTCACCGGATTCGGATAGGAAAAAAATGGGAGAATAAGTGGGACGACGGCAAAGATGACAACCGAGGACACGATACGGAGAGAGGCGACCCGACCGAGGATATTCTTTTCATCAGCACCCTCCTTGGAAATTTCCCTCGCCGTGATCGAACCTATGCCGAGATCCGCTATCGCTGAAAAAAACGCAAAAAACGCCAGTACGGTCGCATAATCCCCGAATCCCTCCTTCCCGAGATATCCTGTTATAAGCCGGATGGAAACCAAGGATAACACGACGGTCGTCACGACCTTCATGAAGGAATTGAAGATGATATTGTACGCTATTTTCCGAGTCGACATATCAGTGGACATTCTTCCGATCACCTAGTGTATTGTACGGTCCGACGGATGAAAAAGCAAACGAAAATCCCGCTTGGTGGCGGGATTTCCATACCATCGGGAATATACTGGAACAATCAGGAGAGAACGGATTTCATCTTCACGACAACCCTCCGATCCTCACCCTTCCCGGAACTTTCCGTTTCGACACGATCGCTTCCGGCAAGGACGGCATGAACTATCTTGCGCTCATACGGAAACATGGGACGCATCACGACCGGACGACCGGTGGAAACCGCCTCATGCGCCGCCTCTTCCGCATCACGACGAAGATGTTCTCGCTTCTCCTTCCAGTACCGGTTCACGTCGACTGCAAAATGGGGATGGTCGCCGAATTTCCGTCGGGCAATCATCTGAAGTAAGTGTTGAAATGAGAAGAGGCCGACTCCACGCTGTCCGATAAGAAGTTTTGAATCTTTCCGGTCGACCGTCACGGAGAACATGATCGCATCATGCCCCTGATCCTGGAATGAGAACACATCCACCTTCACTTCGCCAATACCCATCGTCTTCAGGAGGTCGATGATCACGGAAGATACCTCGCCCTGAAATTCCTGTTCCTTCATAAGAAAGACGTTATGAACGGATTATGCCGACGCCGCTTCCGAGGATTTCGTTTTTCCCAACACGGACCATTGCTGCACGATAGAGAAAATGGTAGAAACAAGCCAGTATAAGGAGAGGGCTGATGGGAACTTTATCCCGATAAACAGGGTGAGGATAGGACCCATATACAGCATCTGCTTATTCATGATCGTGGCGAAATCAGGATCCTTCCCGTCGGATTCCTTTTTCTCCACGGTCTTTCCCTGGGAAAGCATCTTCATCTGATAAAATTGTCCGACAGCCGCCAATACAGCGAAGAGGATACTCGGCGCCTCAAGCGAGGCTATTCCGAAAAATTCATGTGACAGGACCCCGGGATCGGCAACGAACGGATAGAGGATTCCGGCATCCACACCGAATCCGGATTCCGATATCCGCATGATGACATGATAGATCGCGATAAGAAATATCACCTGAACGATAAGGGGGAGGCAGCCCATGACGGGATTCACATCATGTTTCTTATATAATTCCATCATCTCCCGGGACTGCCGCTCCTTGTCATCCTTATATTTTTCCTGAATCGCCTTCATCTTCGGTTGCAGTTCCTGCAGTTTTTTCTGCGATTCGATCTGCTTCTTCGAAAGTGGGAGAAATATCAGTTTGATGACGATGGTCGCCGAAACGATCGCGAGACCGAAATTCGCCACCGGGAAAAGATTCGCGAGGAAAATGATAAGATTATATACCGGCTGATACACGAGAAAGGTGAAAAATTCATTCATAGGGATTATTTTTTCCGCGTTTCCGCGCTTATGATTCGTACAAGTCCGGAAATATCCTTCCTTATTTTCTCAAGATCGAACGATTCCGGCCGACTCCTGAAGGATACCACTAAATATGCGTCTTCGGGAAATGATCCAAGATGCGGAAAAACCGCTTCCGAAAGGAGTCTTTTCACATAATTCCTTTCCGTGGCACGACGAAACATTTTTTTTGCCGCGATAAAACCTATCTTCAGATTCCCACTCCCATTAAAAACGACCCGGCAACCGAGATCACCAAAGAAAAACGGCTTTCCGTAACGAAAAGCCTTTTGGAACAGAAGAGGATTTTTCAGACGGGACGAACGGGGCAACATATCCGTCGTCTATACGGAAAGTTTCTTCCTTCCCTTTTGACGACGAGCTCTCAATACGTTTCGTCCTCCAGTCGTACTCATACGCTCGAGAAAGCCATGCCGGCGGGTCCGACGGCGAGTCTTTGGCTGATATGTCCTTTTCATAAGCCTATATACTACATCTGAATCAAGAGAAAAATACGCTCCCATGAACTATTTGAAATAATAGGCTATCCCAAGGAAAAAGTCAATCTTTATACCGGTACATTCAACAATCTAATGCAACACCTGTCTTCTCAAAGAATACCTCAT
>FUWD013190935.1_pt1 | contig 15673 bp, 16 predicted proteins | sample 1063281 | NCBI WGS metagenome assembly FUWD01 (sample SAMEA79048168, study PRJEB19326) | metagenome | biome: marine | reverse complement strand
GTTTAGGATCACCGGAGATGAACCGTTCGTTGCCTTTGGCCATTTGGCTCCAGGCAAGACCCGGAGTGATCTCGCTCACGGACTACCCGGGGCTCTGATCTGGAAGGACACGTCTTCTGCTACCTGTTCTACAGCTCTTTTATTGTTACCTGCGATGACAATGATGCTCTCTGCCAGTTCCACGCTGAGGACATAGGCATTATTGGCGCCGGCGTCAAAGGCGGTGCGGTCATATTCTTCCCACGTCACCGTGTCGGGTTCAAGCCCGAGGAGGACTTCACCAGTGAGCGGTGATTGCTCGACTTTTCCCGCAACCCACGAGGCGTCCGCTCCAAAACCCTGGTCGAAGGAGACATAGGAGTTCTCTGGCCCGAGGAGACCGATCGACCAGGTGATATCTGTTCCAGGTTCCGAAAAGATCTCTGCACGGTTGGACGTCCACAGGTCATACAAGAATGGCGCTAAAGGTTCACCGGGAAGGGCGTCAGCGCTTTCTTCCGCGACACTGCGCCAATCAACTTCGTTCACCAGGTTGGTATCAGGCCTCACGACCACCACGACCAGTAGTGCAACCACGCCCAATGACACAAGAAGGGACCACACCAGGTTGAGTGCCGTTTGGTGCGAGCGCCGCTCAGCACGCGCGGTGGTCACCCGCTCGTTTTTTTCTGCGGGGGTCTCAGGTCGACCGAGCCCGGCGACTTCACGGGGTTGCTTAGCGCTCACGCTTGGTCTTCGCGCGCTTTCTTAGCGGCATCAAGGCGCGCTCTGGCCCCGACCAACCATTCTTCGCAGCGTGCTGCGAGAGCTTCGCCGCGTTCCCACAGAGCAAGAGATTCTTCCAACGTGGTGCCACCCTGTTCAAGCTTCCCCACCGCGCCGACAAGCTCGTCGCGAGCTTCTTCGTAGGACATTCCTGCAATATCGGGAACATCAGGGGTGCTTTTAGCGTTCACAGCTCCAGTCTACCTAGGGCTTAGGGCTGATCAACGTGGGTCTGAACAGTGCCATCGCTCACGACGAGTGAGAGCGCATCTCCGGCAGAAACCTGGGAGGCTCGGGAGACCACTCGGCCCTCGCTATCCCGGGCAATGGCGTAGCCACGATCGAGGGTGCCCTGGGGCGATAAACCTCGGAGTGCACCATGGAGTTGGGCAACCTCAGAAGCCAGGCGTTCGATAACCCGATCAGAGCGATCGGCGCCTCGTGCCACCAGGTGGAGGATGTCCTCAGAGGGTCCATCAATCAGCGTTTGCGGGTCAGCAAGGCTCGGGCGAGAGCGAAAAGAGTCCAGACGCTCCGTCTCGTACTCCACAATCCCCTGCATCCGAGAAAGAAGCCGATTCCGGGCGTCTCGAATCATGATTTTCTCTGCCTCCACATCGGGGACGACCCGTTTGGCGGCGTCGGTGGGGGTGGATGCGCGGAGATCCGCTACCTCGTCCAGTAGCGGGCGATCCGCCTCGTGCCCAATAGCACTGACAATCGGCGTCGTCAATGACGCGACGAAGCGCACCAGACGCTCATCACTGAAGGGCAGAAGGTTTTGAAAATCTCCTCCACCTCTGGCGACAATAATCACATCTACGTCCGGGTCAGCTTCGAGCAGACCTACGGCGTTGATAACCTCGTCAACCGAGCGATCTCCTTGAACGGCGGCGTGGACAACCCGAATAGACACCTCAGGCCAACGAAGGCGCGCATTAGTGAGCACATCCTTTTCCGCATCGGAGTCTTTCCCTGTGACCAAACCGACGGTCTGGGGGCAGAAAGGGCAGAGGCTTTTTGCGCTCAAGCGCAAAAAGTCCTTCAGCGCGGAGAGCGGCTGACAGCTGAGCCAGTTTTTCGAGGAGCTCGCCAAGACCCGTGTGGCGCATTTGCATCACATTCATCGACAGGGTTCCGCCCTTAACCCACCACGACGGCTTTACCTGTGCGATTACTCGGTCACCCTGGTGAAGGCCTCCGGGCAAGGATTCTTTAGCGCGTCGCCAGACGGTGAAGCTCACGGACGTGTCGGCATCAAGATCACGCAGCTTGCCGTACACATTGCCCGCAGATTCACCCCATTGTGTAATTTCTCCTTCGACCCACACCGCGCCGAGGCGGTCGATATAGCCACCGAGAAGCTCAGAAAGCCTATGGAGAGGCCACGGCGTCTCGGGGCTGGAGTCGTTGCTGGCACCGTTCATGATTTCTAAACTAGGACACTCAGGCAGATTCTGGAGTGCGGCACCTACACTGGGGGCGTGACGATTAGTAATGGAGCGAATTCACTGCTCGGCACGCCCCTTATCCCTTCACGGTTCACGCCTCTCGTGGAAGAAATGACATCGGCGACCAAGCGGGTTCTTCTGGCTGCGCCTCGGGGCTACTGCGCCGGAGTTGATCGCGCTGTGATTGCGGTGGAGAAGGCGCTCGAGCGCTTTGGTGCTCCGATTTATGTGCGCAAGCAAATCGTTCACAACATTCATGTGGTGCGGGAACTAGAAGCTCACGGCGTCATTTTTGTCGATGAGGTAGCCGAGGTGCCCATCGGATCGAACATCGTTTTCTCGGCCCATGGTGTCTCGCCCATGGTTGTGCAACAAGCCGCCGATCGCGGTCTCAACGCCATTGATGCCACCTGCCCCCTAGTGACGAAGGTCCACCGCGAAGCGGTGAGATTCTCCGGCCAGGATTTCCACATTCTGCTTATCGGTCATGAGGGCCATGAAGAGGTCGAAGGCACGATGGGCCACGCCCCGGAGAACACCACTCTGGTGAATGACCCGGAAGAGGCGGGACGAATTAATCCGCCTCACACAGAAAACCTGATTTGGTTGTCCCAAACCACCCTCAGTGTTGACGAAACGATGGAAACCGTGAGGCGATTGCGGGAGCGTTTCCCCCACCTCCAAGATCCCCCCAGTGACGACATCTGTTATGCAACTCAAAACCGCCAGGTGGCCATCAAGAAAATTGCCCCCGACTGCGACCTCGTCATTGTGGTGGGGTCACTTAACTCCTCGAACAGTGTGCGTTTGGTCGAGGTCGCCCTGGAATACGGCGCAAAAGCCGCTTACCGGGTCGATTATGCGAGCGAAATTGAGCAAGCATGGTTGGAAGGGGTCACCACGGTGGGGGTCACCTCCGGGGCATCTGTTCCCGAGATTCTCGTAGATCAGGCCCTCGCTGACTTAGCAGCCGCAGGTTTTCTTGATGTTGAAGAAGTGCGCACGGCAGAAGAAGACATTCAGTTCTCTTTGCCTAAAGAACTACGTCGAGACGCCAGCGGCGCTGTCGACCCGTCCGCCATCGGCGGTCGAATCCTCCGCTAAGCGCTACCTCTGGGAGTGGCCAGCCGAACCCAGTTGCTTTGTGGCCTGGATAACGCGGGTGGCCATGGTGGATTCTGCAACCTTGCCCCAGGTGCGGGGATCGTAGAGCTTCTTGTTCCCAACTTCTCCGTCAATGCGCAGCACCGCGTCGTAGTTGCTGAGCATGTGGCCGGCAACCCCTCGGGTGTAGGCGTATTGGGTGTCGGTGTCGATGTTCATCTTGATAACACCGTTGCGCACTGCTTCGGCAATTTCTTCCTCCGTGCTGCCGGAGCCGCCATGGAACACTAAGTCCAGAGGATAGGCAGAAGTGGAGTACTTTGCGGCCAAACCCTCTTGAATCTCCGCCAACAATTCGGGGCGGAGTTTCACATTTCCCGGCTTGTAGACGCCGTGGACGTTGCCAAAAGTCAACGCCGCCATATAGCGACCCTGCTCTCCGAGACCTAGCGCTTCGACAGTGGCAATCGCGTCCTCCAGTGTCGTGTACAGGCTGTCGTTGATGTCGTGACTCACGCCATCCTCTTCGCCGCCCACGACGCCGATTTCCACCTCCAGGATGGAACGAATTGCCTTCATGCGCGGCAGGAGTTCCTGCGCGAGGGAAAGATTTTCTGCCAGTGGAACCGCAGACCCATCCCACATGTGGGATTGAAAGATCGGTTCTCCGCCCTTCTTGACGACGTCCTCACTGGCTGCAATCAAGGGCAGCACGAACCCCTCCAGTGCGTCCTTAGGGCAATGATCCGTGTGCAGAGCAATCGTGACCGGGTAGTTTTTCGCCACCTCGGTGGCGAACGCCGCAAAAGCGAGGGCTCCAGAGGCACGTGCTTTCACGCTCTGGCCTGCAAAGAAGTCAGCGCCGCCAGTGCTGACCTGGATGATGCCGTCAGAGCCTGCTTCGCTCAGCCCCTGCAACACAGCGTTGATGGTCGAGGAGGAGGAGACGTTAAAAGCAGGATAGGCAAAGGCGCCGGCTTTGGCGCGATCGAGCATGTCGGCGTACTGGTCTGGTGTTGCAATGGGCATGGTGGCTCCAGGCAGAGGGGACGGGACTTTAAGCCTAGACCCACCGAGGCTCTGGTGCTCGGGCGGTAGAGTGGGGTTTCCTCCACCATTCCTGGCAAAGGACACCCATGTCACAGGTTAAATCTGCTGAGTTGTTCGAACACCCTGATCGCAACTTGGCGATGGAGCTGGTGAGGGCTACTGAAGCGGCCGCTATTCGCGCGACACCGTGGATCGGGCGCGGTGATAAGAACGCCGCTGATGGCGCCGCCGTTGACGCTATGCGCAAGTTCCTCGCGACGGTGGCGTTTTCTGGTCTCGTGGTCATCGGCGAGGGGGAAAAAGATGACGCGCCCATGTTGTTCAACGGCGAAGTCGTCGGTAACGGGCAGGGTCCGAAATGCGATATTGCCGTGGACCCCATTGACGGTACCTCTTTGACTGCAGCGGGTCGCTCCCACGCCATCTCGATGATTGCTGTGGCCGACCGGGGCAGCATGCTCGATGCTTCCAGCGTGTATTACATGAAGAAAATCGTGACTTCCCATGAGGGCATTGGTGTGGTCGATATCCACCGACCGATTGCGGAGAACATTCGTGCTCTGGCAAAAGCCAAAGGCAAAGCAATCGAGGAGATGCGTATTGCGGTGTTGGATCGCCCCCGGCACGCGGATCTGATTCAGGAAATTCGTCAAGCGGGTGCTGGCACCCGCTTGATACTGGATGGCGATGTGGCCGGCGGTATTAATGCGGCCCGTCACGATTCGAGGATTGATATGTGTGTGGGTATTGGTGGCAGCCCGGAAGGGGTTGCCACAGCGTGCGCAATTAAGGCTCTCGGGGGTTTTATGCAGGGCGTGTTGCATCCGCTGGAGGATGAAGAGAAGCAGCGTGGGCTGGACGCGGGGCTTCGATTCGACCACGCTTATGAGTTGGATGAGCTGGTCGCCAGTGACAACACATTCTTTGTCGCCACCGGGGTAACTGATGGTGAACTGGTCCGCGGTGTGCGCCGTGTGGGGCCGCTGATCACGACCGAGAGCATTGTGATGCGAGCGCGCTCTGGCACGTTACGACGCGTCTCAGCGGACCACCTGGCGAGCAAATGGCTGGATGATTAGTCCTTTGCCGGCGCGTCCTGGGTCATTTCTGCCGCCGAAAGCCCTCTGGGTAGTGACTCGATGCTCTCGAGCGTCTCGGGAAGATCGCTAGCTGAACCGAGTTCGGTGAGCTTTCGGGCACTGGGAAACACCCGGGATTCGAGCGACCCAACAAAGGAGTTGTAGTTCTTGACGCTGCTGGTGAGGGAGCGGCCGAGCGTTTCGACATGCCCAGCCATGGCACCCAGGCGTTGAAGAAGCTCGCGACCCACATCAAATATTTTGGCCGCATCTTCGGTCAACACATCCTGTTGCCACGAGAACGCCACGGTCTTGAGCACGGACCACAAAGTAACCGGCGAGGCGAGCGCGACCTTCTTGGAGAAGGCGTGGTCCATGAGTCCTGGATCTGCTTCCAGAGCACTGGAAACCAGGGCCTCACTGGGGATAAAGCAAATCACCAGTTCGGGCGAAGCATCAAGGCCATCCCAGTAGGACTTTTTACCGAGGGCATCGATGTGCGCGCGGACCGCTGCGACGTGATCCTTGAGGAGCTTTTCGCGTCTGGCACCCTCCTCACCGGTTGCGGTCATGGGGATGGTGCTGGCCTCCATGTACGCAGTGAAAGGCACCTTTGCGTCGACCGCGATGTTTTTGCCACCGGGGAGGTGGACCACCATGTCGGGTTTACCCAAACCCGCATCGGAGGAGATTGAGGACTGCAGGTCAAAGTCGACGCGTTCAATCAGACCCGCGGCCTCGACCACCCGTCGCAACTGGACTTCGCCCCACTTGCCTCGCATGCTGTTTGATCGAAGCGCGGAGGCGAGCCCTTCGGTAGTACTCCGCAGGAGTTCGTCACTTTGCATTGCTGCGCGAAGCTGTTCGGTGATCTGGCCGTGCTGATCGCTGCGCTGCTTTTCCAGCTCAGCCACTACGCGCTGCATATCATTGAGGCGCTCTGCCACGGGGTTGAGTGCCAGGAGAATCTTGTTCTCCGTTTCCTGACCTCCCTTAAGGGCGTCGTTTTGCTGTTGAAGCATCTCGAGTTGCGTGCGAAGCACCAGGGCTTCTTGTCCGGAACCTGCGGGCTGGGTGCGTGACCGCAGCACCCAACCGAGAAGAAAACCCAGCGCAAGAGCCAGGATGGTGGCGACTATCAGAGCGGTAAGCACTTGATCCATTCCCATAGTCTCTCAGGCACGACCGACTCTGCAGTAGGCTTCCTACCCGTGGCTCTCACAATTGGAATCGTCGGCTTACCCAACGTTGGTAAGTCCACCCTTTTTAACGCCCTGACGAAGAACACGGTTCTGGCGGCGAATTATCCCTTCGCCACCATTGAGCCCAACATTGGGGTCGTGAATTTACCCGACGAGCGCCTCGCGGTGTTGGCGGGGATCTTTGGCAGCGAGCGGATTGTCCCTGCGGCGGTGTCGTTCGTAGATATTGCAGGAATCGTCCGTGGCGCGAGCGAAGGCGAGGGGCTGGGCAACCAGTTCCTGTCCAATATTCGTGAAGCAGAGGCTATTGCGCAGGTGGTGCGCGTTTTTGAGGACGCCGACGTCATTCATGTGGATGGCGCCGTGAACCCTGCCGCTGATATGGAGACCATCAACACCGAGCTGATTCTTGCGGACTTACAAACGCTGGATAAGGCCATTTATCGGTATGAGAAAGAAGTCAAAGGCAAGAAGCTTGAGCCAGCAGTCTTGAGTGCCGCCGAGGAAGCCAAGGCCATCCTTGATGGCGGTGTGACCCTATTCCAGGCAGGTTTTGATGCGTCACCGCTGCGGGAACTCGGGCTGCTCACGGCAAAACCTTTCTTGTACGTCTTCAACGTCGACGAGAAAACGCTGGGTAGCAAGGCTCGGTGCCAAGAGCTCGAAGCTTTGGTCGCCCCCGCTCAGGCCGTTTTTCTTGATGCCAAAGTGGAGAGCGAGCTTATTGACTTGGAGGCGGGAGAAGCGGCAGAGCTGCTGGCGTCCATGGGCCAGGAAGAGAGCGGGCTGGACCAGCTCGCCCGTATTGGTTTCGATACCTTGGGTTTGCAGACCTATCTCACCGCCGGACCCAAAGAAACCCGCGCGTGGACTATCCACCGGGGATGGAAAGCCCCGCAGGCCGCAGGGGTAATCCACACAGATTTCGAAAAAGGCTTCATTAAGGCCGAAGTCACCTCTTTTGACGATCTTGTTGCTGCCGGCTCTCTCGCAGAAGCCAGGTCTGGTGGTAAAGCTCGCATTGAAGGCAAGGACTATCTGATGCGCGATGGCGACGTGGTGGAGTTTCGCTTCAGTTCCTGAGCCCACGCCTTGAATCGTCAGTTTGAGCTTGTTGTTTTGCCCCCCGCGTGGTTTTCTTGAGAAATGACTCTTCTGCCCATGTTTCCGTTGGGTTCGGTCCTGTTTCCCGCGATGCCACTAGCGCTTCAAGTGTTTGAAGAGCGTTATCTCAAAATGATGGGGACCATCTTGGACAACACGCCGGCGGAGTTTGGGGTGGTGCTTATCGAACGAGGCTCCGAGGTGGGCGGGGGAGAGCAGCGTTTCGATGTGGGAACTACGGCCAGGGTGCTCCAAGTTGAGGCTCCAGAGGGGCCGCTCCAGGTTGTTGCTCGCGGCGGCGAGCGATTTCGGGTCATTTCCTGGTTGGAGGATGACCCTTACCCGCAGGCGGAAGTGGAGTTCTTGGAACCACTGGACCCTTCTCGTATCCCGGAGGAAGAGTTGATTGTCACGGAACGAGTGGTAAGAGAAACGTTGGAGTTTCTCCGAGAGCTCGATCTTTCCCTTCCGTGGCCAACCGATATCGAACTTGCCTCTGACCCGGTCGAAAAGGCATGGCAACTGGCAGGCATCTCCCCTTTGGGCACACTGGATCACCAAGAGCTGCTTGAAATCTCCGATTCTGGCGTTCTGGTGGAGCGCACTCGCGTGGTGGTGGGAGAAGCCCTCGAGACGTTCCGTCTCGCCCGCGATAACGACCAGTAACGGCGGGCCTCTCGGCACTGAAACGGTGCTGGAACGGTGCTGGAACGGTTCCATTATGTTCCGTTATCTAATAGAAATACTCTTGAGTGGAACCGGTTGGTATAAGTCGTTATGGTGGAAAAACCCACGGTGCTGTGGTTCGGTGCCGAGGGATTCCTATTAACCACAACAAGGAGTTAACATGAGGCACTTTGTAAGTCGCCGCACCATGCTCGGCATCGCCACGCTGTCCGTGGCAGCGTTGGCGCTGGCTGGCTGTTCTGCAGCGGAGGATGGCTACACCACCGCCGACACTGACACAGCCACCGATACCGCCGTCGCTGCAGGCTGTGAAGCCTACGCCCCCTATATGGGTTCCGAAGGTGAAACTGTAGAGATTTACACCACCATCATCGAGCCCGAGTCGACACTCTTTCAAGAGTCCTTCTTGGAGTTCGAGGAGTGCACCGGAATCCTTATCGAGTGGAATGGTGACCAGGCATTCGAAGAGCAGATTGCTGTTCGCGTTGCCGGGGGAACTGCTCCTGACCTCGCAATCTTCCCTCAGCCAGGTCTGCTGAAGTCCTTCGCTGCTGACATGGTGCCCGCCTCCGCTGCGGTTACCGCCTCTGTGGATGCCAACTACACCGCTGACTGGAAAAACTACGGCACCGTCGATGGGACCTTCTACGCTGCACCTCTTGGTGCGAACGTAAAGTCCTTCGTCTGGTATTCGCCGAAGACCTTCGCGGACAACGGGTGGGCTATCCCCACCACGTGGGATGACATGCTCACGCTTTCCGACGAAATTGTTTCCAGCGACTTCGCTGGAAACGCATGGTGTGCCGGTATCGAGTCCGGGGCTGCCACGGGTTGGGCAGCTACCGACTGGATGGAAGATCTCATGCTCCGCTTCCAAGATGCTGCAACCTATGACGCATGGGTTGATCACAGCATGCCTTTCAACGACCCCAAGGTTGCTGAAGTTATCGCTGAAGCGGGAAAAATTCTGAAGAACGCTGACTACGTCGGAAACGTCTCCGCGATTGCTACAACGAGTTTCTCCGCGGGTGGAGCCGGTGTTGTGGATGGCAGCTGTGCCATGCACCGCCAGGCATCCTTCCTGGGTGGAATCCTTGTCGGTGATTACGGCGCAACTGTCGTGGGCCCCGAGGGGACCGACGTTGAGGGTGGAATCAGCACCTTCTACTTCCCCGGTGTGAGCGCGGACCAGACTCCTGCCCTCGGTGGTGGAGAGTTTGTTGGTGCGTTTAGTGACGCTCCTGCCGTTGACGCGGTGCAGCTCTACTTGACGTCTCCTGAGTGGAACAACGCCAAGGCAGCGCTCGGTGGATGGTTCTCGGCGAACCTTGGACTGGACACAGCGAATGTCGCAGACCCCGTCAACGCGGTCGCTGTTGAAATCCTCCAGAACGCCACCACCTTCCGCTTCGACGCATCTGACTTGATGCCCGGTGAAGTGGGTGCTGGTTCCTTCTGGACCGAGATGACCGCGTGGATTGCTGAAGACAAAGCAGACCAAGATGTCCTGGATGCCATTGAGGCGACCTGGCCAGCTAGCTAGTCTCAGGTCCACCACGTAACATCGGGTGGGGGCTTGCTCCACGGAGCAGGCTCCCACCTTGTTACGCCGACGATGTTGTCACAGCGAGAGGAGCACCGTTTTATGCGGCAAACACTGTGGGAAACCATTGCCCCCAACCTCACATTGCTGGTGATTTCTCTGGTCGCGTTCGCGGCTGTCATTTACGCACTTTTTCTTATCGGCTCGCGCGCGTCAATCCGGTGGCAAGGTTGGTTGCGCTACGGGATATTTCTCGGTCCCGCGCTGCTCTTGTTGCTGGTCGGTCTGATTTATCCCGCGCTGCGGACCATCTGGATGTCCTTCATGGACAAGCGCAGCGAAAGCTTTATTGGTTTTGACAACTACCTCTGGGCGTTCACGATTCCTGAGATTCAGATTGTTCTTCGCAACACCATGCTCTGGGTGATATTCGTCCCGCTCCTCTCCACCGCTATCGGTCTCGCGATTGCCTATATGACCGACCGGATGAAAAATGCAGGCGTCGTTAAGTCCCTGATTTTTATGCCTATGGCCGTGTCTTTTGTCGGCGCGAGTGTGATCTGGAGTTTCGTCTATAACTTTGAGCCCAGCGCCGACAAGCCAGAAATAGGTTTGCTCAATGCAATTGCCCGAGGGCTTGGGCTGGAAACTCAAAACTTTTTGCTGAACCCACCGTGGAACACCTTTTTCCTGATCATCGTTTTAGTCTGGATTCAGACGGGGTTTGCGATGGTGATTCTGTCCGCTGCCATGAAAAACGTCCCCGACGACGTTTTCGAAGCGGCAATGCTCGATGGCGCGAGCAACTGGCGGCGCTTTACCAGCGTGACGTTGCCGATGATTCGCGGATCGGTGGTTGTCGTTCTCACGACCATCACTATCGGGACACTCAAAGTGTTCGACATTGTGCGAACAATGACCGGCGGAAATTTCCAAACCAACGTGATTGCTAATGAAATGTATGCGCAGTCCTTTAGACAACTCAACTACGGCCAGGGAAGCGCCCTGGCCGTCATCCTGTTCATTGGGGTGGTGCCGATTATCTGGTACAACGTGCGACAACTGCGCCTGGAGAGGACGGAACGATAATGTCGACTCTCACACCAGCTGCCGCAAGGCGTAAGAAAGCTAAGGATGTCTTTTCTTCCCCGATCGCGTCGGGCATCGCGGTGGTCATTGCGGTCCTGTGGACGATTCCCACCTTCAGTTTGCTAATCACCTCAATCCGACCTGAGGCTGATATCAACACCACGGGATGGTGGACGTTCTTCGTGAATCCCAGCATTTCATTGGAGAACTACGAAAAAGTATTGTTCGTGGGAACAGGGGTCAACCCGCCCATGTTCCAATACTTCTTCAACAGCCTTGCGGTCACCATTCCCTCGGTAATCTTCCCGATCACTCTGGCCGTGTTTGCGGCCTACGCGCTGGCCTGGTTTGATTTCAAAGGTCGGGACGCCATCTTCTTTTCAATTTTTGCCCTTCAGGTGGTGCCTCTTCAATTGACGTTGGTTCCCTTGCTCCAACTTTTTGCCAAAGGGCTAGTCATCGGAGAGACGACATTGATTCCCGCGCTGGGAATTACCGGGACGTACATTCCCATCTGGATAGCTCACACCATATTTGGCTTACCGCTGGCGATTTTCCTGCTTCACAACTTTCTGCGCCAGATTCCCCGGGAACTGATTGAGGCGGGTCGTGTTGATGGGGCAAACTGGTTCACCATGTTCACCAAGATTGTGTTGCCCTTGAGTGTTCCCGCGATTGCGTCTTTCGTCATCTTCCAATTCCTGTGGGTGTGGAATGACCTGCTGGTGGGTCTCACTTTCGGGGCCGGCTCCAAGAGTGTTGCGCCCATGACGGTGCGCCTGGCAGAGATGGTTGGCACCCGTGGCTCTGGGTGGGAAGTGCTGACCGCTGGTGCCTTCGTGTCGATTGTGGTGCCACTTATCGTGTTCTTTGCGCTTCAGCAATACTTCGTGCGCGGCCTGCTTGCGGGCTCAGTGAAGGGCTAAGACCGAGAAGTAAAGACCTCGCGGAGGAAGTGCGCGCTGTCTTTGAGCGTTCGAAGTTGGGTGTCCGCATCAACACGAATAACGCCAAAACGTTTGGTCCAACCCTCCGCCCACTCGAGGTTGTCAAAGAGTGACCAAGCGAAGTAGCCGCGCAAATCCACGCCCTGATCTTTGGCGTCCAGGGCCGCAGCAATATGGTCCCGGTAGTAGTTAATGCGGTTACTGTCGTGGATGCCATCCTCAGAGACAACATCGTCAAACGCTGCACCATTTTCGGTGACATAGAGTGGGACGCCGGGCAACCGCTCCGCGGTGGTCACCAACGTGGTGGTCAAGCTTTCGGCTTTGATTTCCCATCCCATGGCGGTGCGGGGGGCCCTCGGCACAAAAGAGACGCCCGTGACGCCGGGATAGACGTCCGATTCCTGGCCGACAACTTTCCCCGCAACCGCCTTACGTGAGCTCACCCGAGTGGGGGTGTAGTAGTTGATTCCCAGCCACGTAATAGGCTCGGCCGCCATGGCTAAACCCTCTCCGGTCACAAAGGACCAGTCCGTGATGGCTTTGGTTGCGTCGACAACATCTGCCGGGAGAGGACGCCCGGCGAGTAGATCGAGGAACATCCGGTTTTGTAAGCCATCAATCACCTGGGCCGCCGGGGCGACCTCCTCGTCTTCTGCGATGATGGTGGTGAGGTTGAGAACAATCCCCGGGTTGCTAATCGAGGCTGCCTTGAGGGCCTGCATGCCGTGGCCGCTGGCCACCATCAAGCGGTAAAATACTTTGAGGCTCGCGGCGGGGTTCTTCACCCCTGGCGCGTGCACGCCGGAGGCATAACCCAAAAATGCCGACACCCATGGCTCGTTGAGAGTCGCCATCGTGTCGATGCGATCACCAAAGTGCTCCGCTACGAAATAGCAGTAGTCAGCGAACCATTTGTGGCTATCCGGGTGTAGCCAACCACCTTTTTCTTGCAAAACCTGGGGCAAGTCCCAGTGATAGAGGGTGGCAAAAGGGGTGAGGCCCCTCTCGGACACCTCATCGACAAGCCGGTTATATACGTCAAGACCTGTCGCAGAAACCGGCCCAGTGCCTTCGGGCATGAGGCGCGGCCAGGAGAAAGAAAAGCGGTACGCATCAACTCCGAGCCCTGCGATGAGATCCACGTCTTCTGTAATGCGAGCCAGGTGATCACACGCGGGATCTGCGGTGGCGCCATCGAGTACGCGCCCAGGGGTTTCGGAAAACTCATCCCAAATGCTGCGCCCTCGGGAAGAGGACGCCCCTTCGATTTGCCATGATGAGGTCGCTACCCCCATCGTAAAACCGGAAGGAATTCTTTGGGCAAGCTCCAGTGCGTCGCGGTAGGCCACAGGCATACCCACCACAGTAGTCGCACGGTTTCTGAGAGGAAAACGGAGCTGTTCCTCAGCCTCTGCACGCGCGTGTTATCCGCCGCGCGAGAACGGGGTTCCCAGCGTCGAAGGCACAATTCCGGGAGCCCCCGCCACGATGTCACTCTCGGTCCCGGTCGAGACCAGCGTCTAATGATGTTTGCGAGATGAAGGAATGCTTACCCCTGGCGGCTTGCGACGTACACGGTGTTGGACGACATCCCTCCGGTGAGCGCGTTATCGAAATCGACCGTGTGCGCAATCGGGCGTGCGAAAACGGAGCGGAGGCGGGCCATGAATTCTTCGTCAGGAGGGTCATCCGACCAGAGTGCAAAAACGCCACCCGTCGCAAGGTGGCCACACACTCGCTCCAAACCGGCGGCCGTATATAGATCGGAGTGGCCTGGATTGAGTTGGTGTCGGGGCGAATGGTCGACATCAAGCAGGATGGCGTCATACCGTGTGGTGGGTTCGCGACGCATCATCTCAAAAAAGTCGTCACACACCAACGTGGTGCGGGCGTCTCCGGTGAGTTTTGCGGAAACGGGCAATAATCCCCGCTCATGCCAGTCAATCACCGTCGGCAACGCGTCGACCACCTCGAGTGAGCTCACTCGGGAATCGGCGAGCGCCGCAACAGCCGTGTATCCAAGACCTAGGCCCCCTACAGCCACCGTGAGGGTATCGCTGCAGGCCGCAGCCAAACCGAGGTCGGCGAGTGCGACCTCCGCCACAGTGAACAAGCTCGACATGAGAAACTCGTCTCCGAGCTTTACCTCGAAGACCTCAACGCCAAGAGTTGGTTCGAGTCTCCTCCGCAGGGTGAGCTCGCCCATCGGGGTCTCTTGGTAATCGAGTTCCTCGAACCGGGCGTTGTTCATGGCTCGAGCCTAGCGAGCCTCACTTTCGCGCCCAATGACTGTGCTTGGCCTCTGCGGAGGTGAGCGCGGTCGATGGCGGTGCGCTGACCGGGCCGAGGACAGGTACTCGAAGGATGAGCTGGACGTGGCCACCGCGTCGAGCCTGCGCGGGAACCCGTGTAAAAATGTCTTCACTCTGGAAGCGGGGGTAATCTGCAGTGACAGCCACCGGACCGGTAACCACGTTTCTCAGGAGGAAAGCCATGGCCCAAGCCCAGCCTTATGACGTAATCCGTGGCCTCGAAGGGGGAGTGGAGTTGCGGCACTATCCCGCTCACACACTGATCTCGATTGACGTCCGCGGAGATTTTGACTCCGCGGGAAACCTGGGGTTTGGGCCCCTCGTCCAATATATATCTGGAGTTAATAGTGCCCGCCAAAAAATTGCCATGACCTCACCGGTGGTGCAGGCCCCCCACGACTCTCAAGAGCACACCGTGAGCTTTGTTCTGCCCGAAGGCAGCACACCTGAGGACGCCCCCATTCCCTCCGATGCGCGGGTGAAGGTCGCTCAACAGCCGGCGCGAGATGTTGCGGCTCTGCGTTTTAGCGGGTCGTGGAAGCAAGCGCGCGTCATGGAGAAAACCCAGCATTTGCTCGATGTTTTGCACCGTCAAGGGGTAACCACGTCGGGCGACGTGTTTTATGGACGATTTGACCCCCCAGGTGTGCCGCCTTTTTTGCGCCATAACGAGGCTTTGGTTCCGGTGGCAAAGCTTCAGGGGGAGTGAGATTCCAGGAACTCGTAGACTTCGGTGCTGTCCACGCCGGGGAAGACGCCTATGGGCATTGCGGCCAACAGTGAACTGTTCAGCCGTGCGCTTGGCAGGGACTGCTGTTTCCATCGCGCGGCGAGATCCTCTGGTGGTTGGCGGCAGCAGAGCTCGTCGGGGCAGGTAGATATCGACCGGTTGGCCGTGGCACGACCCCGAAACCATTTGGCGTGGGCAAAAGGTGTGCCAACGCTCACGGAGAAATCGCCGCGGCTGGTCGCTTGGATGCGCGAGGTGCACCAGTAGGTTCCGCCGGGCTTGTCGGTGTACTGGTGGTACGGGCTGAAACGGTCGTCAACGTCGAACACGCGGCGCGCGCTCCAGAACCGGCAGACAAGCTGCCCCTCTACGGCCCCCAACGGGTCGGTGGGGAACGCCGCGTTGTCGTTTTCGTAAGCTTTAAAGATGGTGCCACTTTCGTGCACTTTGAGAAAGTGCACCGGCACACCGAGGTGCTCGGTTGCGAGGTTGGTGAAGCGATGGGCGGCGGTCTCATAGCTCACAGCGAAGGCGTCGCGGAGGTCCTCCACTGAGAGCTCACGTTTTTCTTTCGCGCCGGCGAGAAAGGCCACCGCCGAGTGTTCGG
>FUWD013429785.1_pt7 | contig 15695 bp, 14 predicted proteins | sample 1063281 | NCBI WGS metagenome assembly FUWD01 (sample SAMEA79048168, study PRJEB19326) | metagenome | biome: marine | reverse complement strand
CATCCACAGTGGCGGGAGAAAGCTCTTCCGCAATGAGCACAATAGGTTTTCCCAAGTGAAGTTCTCCTGAAGTGGGGCTGATACTCGATTTGGTTTACGGACGTGGTGAGCGTTGCCAATTCTAACCAATCCGGTTAGCCCAAGAGGCCAAAGGAAGACAGCCCTTCAGTCGTGGAGGTTATCGTTGGGAGGCAGTCTCGTGTAACTCTATTTCCCTCTCTACAATCGCCCTCCAGAAGTCAACTCTTACTCTAAGCGAATCTGGCCTGCTTTTTGGGGGACGAATCTTCTGCGTCGCCGCGAAATTGAGGTCCTGCACATAGACCATATTGTCTTGGAAAAGTTCCCGATAATTCCCGTCTATGGTGCTCACAGGAAAAGTGCCAAGGAGGATGCATTCCCAGTGGCGATATGTGTCGTCCCGGTCGCCAGGGGGAGAAATAACAAATTGATGTCGAGCAATATCGCGAAGGTACGCAAAGTACTTTTTTGGGGAGCCCATCAGTGGAACAAGGCGCTCTCTAATCTCTCGCGCAGGAGAAATTAGGTGCGGATGCACCGTTGCATAAGAAACTTGAGGTTCTCCGATTTTCTTGCTCAACCACCTGAACAGCACAGAAGCCAAGAGTATTTGTGGTGCCCTCCTTAGCTCCACCCCTTGAGGAAAGACCGACACATCTAAGTGGGTGTGTGTTTGATTGTGGGCAAACCATTTAACGAGGAAAGTCGATTTCAATATTTGGGCAGCCCACTGATTGTCCGGCAAACCTCCTTCCGTGCCCGTGCCCGTCAAAAAAATAAAGGGCTGATCGATGAATGGCAAAACTTCGTTGCAAAACTGTTCAAGTTCATCATCGCGACAATAAACGACGTCTCCAGACGAGAAAGCAAATTTGTCTCGGCGGAGATTACTTGACCTCGGATTAAGCCATGAGAGGCCAAATTCTTCAATTTCCGCAGAAAAATAGTGGTGCGACAATATAAACGGCGTGAAAGGCGTCACCAACGAAGTAGCAGCACTCTTCACTATTGGACGCATCGTGAAAAGGGACAATGCTTTTAGAGCCTTCCGAGCTTTCCGAGAATTTATCTCCCAATGGTGCCGAACCAGAGCCCTCAGACGGTTTGCAGACAACTCAAACCTTTCTTGGGTGCGCTAAAGACGCTAGAAGTCCTTGGCTACGAGACACACCCAAGTTCCTTCGAGTGGGTTTTGAGATCATTCCCAAGTGCAATCCGATGCTCTAGCGTGACGCTTGACCGTCCACATAATCGGAGTCGCTTTGCTTCCAGGCAAAAAGAGACCGGAGTTTCTTGCCCGTTGCCTCGATGGGGTGACCCTCACCTTTGGCTCGGAGCGCCTTGAATTCAGGTGCGCCTGCATCCTGGTCTGCGATGAAGCGGCTGGCAAACGCGCCGGACTGGATATCCGCCAGCACTGCCTGCATGTTTTCTTTCACATCCGGTGAGATAACGCGGGGACCTGAAACATAGTCACCGTACTCTGCGGTGTCACTGATAGACCAACGTTGTTTTGCGATACCGCCCTCCCACATCAGGTCAACAATGAGCTTGAGCTCATGAAGAACCTCGAAGTAGGCAATTTCTGGCTGGTAACCAGCTTCGGTCAGAACTTCAAATCCATACTGGACAAGCTGAGAGGTTCCACCACACAGGACGGCCTGCTCGCCAAAGAGATCCGTTTCGGTTTCTTCGGTGAAGGTGGTGGTGATGCCACCGGCACGAAGAGCGCCCATGCCCTTGGCGTAGGACCAGGCGAGTTCCCATGCGCCACCGGTTGCATCGTTTTCCACAGCAACGATGACGGGCACGCCACGGCCTGCTTCAAACTCACGACGAACAGTGTGGCCGGGGCCCTTGGGGGCAATCAGGATGACATCGACATCCTGCGGGGGCTTGATGTAACCAAAGCGAATGTTGAACCCGTGACCAAAGACCAACGCTTTGCCGGGGGTCAAGTTGGGGGCAACATCATCGGAGTAAAGGTGGCGTTGGTACTGATCGGGAGCAAGAATCACAATGACGTCAGCCCACTGTGTGGCCTCCGCATTTGTCATGACGGTGAAACCGGCTTCTTCTGCCTTCGGGATTGAGGCAGAACCCTCTTTGAGCGCGACCACAACGTCAACGCCGGAGTCCCGGAGGTTTTGTGCGTGAGCGTGACCTTGAGAGCCATACCCGACAACGGCAACCTTCTTGCCCTGAATGATGCTGAGGTCTGCGTCTTTGTCATACTTGATGTCGGTCACGGGGTGTTCTCTCCTTGGGGTTAGGGCAGGGTAAAAGCCTAGTTCTTATTCATTCGGTCAGAAATACTTTTTGAACCGCGCCCGATGGCGAGTAAGCCAGATTGCGCAATCTCTTTGATGCCGTAGGGCTCCAACACTTTCAACAGCGCGCGAACTTTGGCAGAGTCCCCGGTGACTTCGATGACCAGGGCATCGGTGACGACGTCCACAACGCGCGCGCGAAACAGATTGGTGGCTTCCAAAATCTGTGACCGTGTGGAGTTATCCACCCGGACTTTGATCAGCATGTGCTCGCGCTGAACAGATTGTTCGGGCTCTAACTCCACAATCTTTAACACGTTGATGAGTTTGTTGAGCTGCTTTGTGACCTGCTCTAACGGAAGCTCCTCCACATCCACCACAACAGTGATGCGAGAGAGGCCAGGGATTTCTGTCTTCCCCACCGCGAGGGATTCAATATTGAATCCTCGCCTGGCAAACAGACCGGCAACCCTCGTCAAAAGACCAGGCTTATCCTCCACGAGGAGCGAGAGAACGTGGCTCATGTTTACTCGTCATCCCATTCTGGAGCGTGTTCTCTGGCATATTGCACCTGAGAGTTGCCCACACCCTGGGGGACCATCGGCCACACCATCGAATCTTTGCTCACGATGAAGTCAATCACCACGGGACGGTCATTTGTTTCCATCGCCAGCTTGATTGCTGGTTCCACTTCTTCAATGGTGCGAACCCGAATACCCAACGCCCCGTAGGCGTCCGCAAGTTTCACAAAGTCGGGAACCATCACGGTGTCGTGTCCGGTGTCAAGGTCGGTAAAGGAGTGGCGTCCGTCATAAAACAGTGACTGCCATTGGCGCACCATTCCAAGCGACGAGTTATTGATAATCGCCACCTTGATGGGAATGTTGTTGATGGTGCACGTCGCAAGCTCTTGGTTGGTCATTTGGAAACAACCATCACCATCGATGGCCCAGACCAACCGGTCAGGTTGGGCAACTTTGGCACCCATCGCAGCGGGAATCGCATAACCCATTGTCCCGGCCCCACCCGAGTTCAACCAGGAATTGGGGCGCTCATATTTGATGAACTGGGCCGACCACATTTGATGTTGACCCACACCGGCGGCATAAATTGCTTCCGGTCCCGACATTTCACCAATTTTTTTGATGACACCCTGAGGGGAGAGCAAACCATCGTCTGGCTCGTCATACCCCAGCGGGTACTGCTCCTGCAATAGGTGCAAACGCTCCCACCACTGGGTGTAATCAGGCGTATGGGATTTGATTGCCTCGCCAAAAGCTACGAGCAAATCCTGCAACACATCTTTCACATCCCCCACGATGGGAACCTCTGCGTGACGAATCTTGCCGATTTCCGCAGGGTCGATATCCACGTGGATTACTTCGGCGTTGGGGGCAAATTCGCTCGGTTTACCGGTCACCCGATCATCGAACCGTCCACCTAAGACGATGAGGAGGTCGGATTCCTGGAAGGACAGCACAGCTGGAACGGTGCCGTGCATGCCGGGCATACCCAGGTTCAAGGGGCTCGAGTCAGGAAATGCTCCCCTGGCCATCAGTGTTGTCACCACGGGAGCTCCGACAGCGTGAACGAATGCCGCGAGCTCTTTGTCCGCGCCAGCGCGAATCACACCACCGCCCACATAGAACACCGGCCTCTGGGCTTTCGCAATCATTTCCGCGGCGACTTGAACCTGCTTGGCGTTGGCTTTGGTGACGGGGTGATAGCCCGGCAAATCAATCTCGGGCGGCCATATGAAGGGCGCACTTTTCTGTTGGGCGTCCTTCGTGATGTCCACCAAAACGGGTCCGGGCCGCCCCGTGGTTGCCACATGAACGGCAGCGGCAATCACGCCGGGGATTTCTTCTGGCTTGGTGACCAGGAAAGAGTGCTTGGTGATTGGCATTGTCACACCAGAAATATCCACCTCTTGGAAGGCATCAGTTCCCATGGAAGTGGAGAACACTTGGCCGGTGATGGCCAGTAGCGGAACAGAATCCATGTGCGCATCCGCAATGGCGGTCACCAGGTTCGTGGCTCCAGGACCTGAGGTGGCAATCGCAACCCCCAGTTTTCCTGAAGCTGATGCATATCCTTCCGCGGCGTGACCGGCGCCCTGTTCGTGGCGAACCAGGATGTGGCGGATTTTATCCGCCGACATCAGTTCGTCATAAAAGGGCATGATGGCGCCACCTGGCAGACCAAACACGTCGGTGATACCGAGAAGTTCTAGGCTCCTCAAAATGGCGCCAGAGCCCGTAAGAACGGGAGCTTTTGAGACGCGCTGCGCACTGCGAAGCTCCTCGGGGGAGAGCTCGGCTAAATCTGTAGCGTTATCGACCACATCGTTTTCCATGATTCACACCATCTTGTTAGCTAGGGGGGAGAGCAGGTTGGTGATTACCCTGTTACCGCACCGAGCGCAGCTGACTTCACAAGCTTTTGGTACTTAGCCAGCACACCGCGAGTGTAGCGGGGAGGAAGGGGCTGCCAATCGGCACTCCGCTTCGCTAGTTCGTCGTCGTCGACAAGAATGTCTAGCGTCCTAGATGGAATGTCTACCCGAATTAGGTCACCATCTCTCACGAAAGCAATAGGACCTGCATCCACTGCTTCGGGAGCTATGTGGCCGATACACAGTCCGGTTGTGCCGCCTGAGAATCGTCCGTCCGTCAACAGTAATACATCCTTACCCAGTCCCGCACCCTTAATTGCTGCGGTGATGGCTAACATCTCTCGCATACCGGGTCCACCCTTAGGTCCCTCGTAGCGAATGACCACTACATCGCCTGCGACAATTTCACCATTGGTAAGAGCATCCATCGCTGCCCGCTCGCGCTCGAAAACCCTGGCAGGGCCCTCGAAAGTAGTGCTATCAAAGCCAGCAGTTTTCACTACGGCACCCTCGGGAGCAAAGCTGCCCTTGAGGATGGTGATTCCTCCCGTGGGGTGAAGGGGCTTATCGAGCGGGCGAAGCACTTCGCCATCCAGCCCGTCGATAGACATCGATTCCAAGTTCTCCGCCATCGTTTTGCCGGTAGCGGTCATGACATTACCGTGCATGATGCCAGCATCAACAAGAGCCTTCATCAGCACGGGGAGACCCCCGTGACGATCAACATCGTTCATCACGTGACGCCCGAAGGGCTTGAGGTCACCAATGTGAGGAGTCTTGTCTCCAATTCGGTTGAAGTCATCCAAGGTGAGCTCCACCTCTGCTTCGTGAGCAATCGCAAGGAGGTGGAGTACCGCGTTTGTGGAGCCACCCAACGCCATCACCACAGCGATGGCGTTTTCAAAAGCCTCACGCGTCAGAATCGTCCGGGCCGTTAGCCCTTGACGCAACATCTCCACAACCGCTTCGCCGGAGCGACGCGCGTAGAGGTCCCTACGGCGGTCATAGGACGCAGGGGACGCGGAACCGGGGAGGCTCAAACCCAACGCTTCTGCGACACTCGCCATGGTGTTCGCGGTGTACATGCCACCACACGCACCTTCGCCCGGGGCAAAAGCACATTCAATACGGTAGGCGTCCTCGCGGGACATTTTCCCTGCCTTTACGGCACCCACAGCTTCAAAAGAATCAATGATGGTGATGTCTTTCTCGGTTCCATCCGAAAGCTTCACCCAGCCCGGTGCAATCGAACCGGCATACATAAAGACGGAAGCAAGATCTAATCGGGCTGCCGCCATCAACATTCCAGGAATCGACTTGTCGCAACCGGCCAACAAGACTGACCCGTCGAGCCGTTCCGCCTGCATGACCGTTTCCACCGAATCAGCGATAACTTCGCGACTAACTAGAGAAAAGTGCATGCCTTCGTGGCCCATGGAGATTCCATCAGAAACAGACACCGTTCCAAACTGCAACGGGTAACCCCCACCTGCGTGGACACCCTCTTTGGCGGCTTGCGCCAGTCTCGCCAGTGAAAGGTTGCAGGGGGTGATTTCGTTCCACGAGCTTGCGATGCCAATTTGGGGCTTATCCCAGTCGTCATCACCCATACCTACCGCGCGGAGCATTCCGCGCGAGGTCGTGGCTTCAATGCCATCGGTGACAACTCGAGAACGTGGTTTGATGTCTGGCGTATCCATACGGGGATTCTACTGAAGGAAAATTTTAAGTCCCCTAAGTCTTTGAGCCGCCAATCACTCGGACACTCCAAGGGTGACAAAACATGGTCACTCCTTAGCGGGAAACAACCTTCGATACAAGGGATCAGCCAGCTTCTTCATTCTGTTCTTCGGATGCTGCGCCGGTATGACAGTGGTCACACCCTGTGAGGCTTCCCACTCATGTTGAGAAAGAAAACGCGAAAGCTCTCGATGAAAACTGAGCCTGTCGAGCAAAGCTTTCCTGTTTGTCCCCCTGGCGTCAGCAGTGGCCTCCCAGGTCTTTTTCTCCCTCGCTTCGGATATCGCCCGATAGGTTTCCTCGGGATTCCAGGGATCTATAGTTAGGACACTTTCTCGCGAAAAATAGTTCGAGACGCTGGGGTGGCCCCCATAAAAAACCACGTTATCCATCAATATCGGGTCGGAGAGCTTCTCAGTCCAGTACCCCGGGTGTGAAGAGTTTTCTATCGCCACGTGGTACCGACTGGTGCCCAGAACATCAGCTTTATCTTCCACCTGCTTGGCGGCAAGCCCGTAGACCTCAAATTGTGAAAGATGCGCTGAGAGATAATCAACAAGTCGCAATCTTTGTTGTTGCAGAGGGGTCTGATTTTTCTGCGACACGATGGTTGTCACCACGTCCCGCTGGGGAGAGAAGCCTCTCTCAAAATCTTCGCGACCTAAGGTCACTGAGCCGTCGACACTGGCATAGTGCGCTTCCCCCCCTGCTTTCACCCCCACCCACCAGGGTGCAATCGCGGTGATTGGGTGGAAGTTTGGTAGGTCACTGAGATATTTGTAGGGAGGCCCCACAACAGCACCGTAACGGGCGAGGACTTCGGTGTTATACACACGGATGTCGGGTGGCTCGGACGCAACAAAGACGATGTTTCGGGAAGAATTAGGAATCTTCAGAGGTTGACGGATTCCATATACAACATGGATGTCAGCGTCGACGGGGGCCATGGTGTGAGTAACCGTCCGTGTGGAATCGGCTGGCCGCTCTCGCTCCCACACCCCAGACGGAATTTGACTTATGACGTCGACTCTTCGCATTACGAGAAAACTACCGGAATTCTCGCGACAAACCCACTTGGCGTAACCAAGAAACAGATATCTCCTAGGGGACGAAATTTAGAGAACCAAACCCACTTTGGAGCTCGACAGGCGCTAGGTTTGGGGAGTGTTTCATACCTACTCTTCCTTTTGTTCAGCACAGAACTCCGATAACGCATGAATGAAAGACCCGTTCATCTCAAGAGAACCCTTCGAGCTCACAGACGGCACATCCTTGTCGGTGTCACGCGGTTTTTGCGAAACAAAACCCGCCAGCCACGAAGAATAATTCTAGGAAAGAGGGTGGCCCATGGTTCGCGGGCGTCTCACGTCATACGCAATGCCGTCCTTCGCAATGAACCCCTCTTGGTGTCTCGTTACGGCACGACAGAAGCCACCATCATCAAGTTTTTTCTTCAGAATGAAACGGCTGGAGAGTGTAAATTTCCCACCTCTCTGAAGAACCTCATCATGAAGAACAGTGGTTTTTTTCCTGGTTCCGATGAGGCGCTCTCACGCTTTTGTCGCGAGAGCTTGGTGGTCATGTCGGAAATTGACGTCCTGGGTGTCAGGTCAAATCCAATCGAACATCAGTATTGGGCGCTGGAGCAACTGATGATGCGGTCTGCGCAAATGCCAAAAAAGCTGGTGGACTTGTCAGAGCTCATGCCCATTGGGCGGAAACAGTCTTGGACGAGGGTGCTCGCGGGTAAACGGGTGCTGGTAATTCATCCTTTCGCCAACACCATTCGGGCCCAGTACAAAAATCGCACACTCATTTTTCCCGGGTCAGAATTTCTCCCAGACATGAAGCTGGACGTCATACGAGCAGTTCAGAGCGCGGGAGCTAATCAAGGGCGCGCTGGGTTCTCCGACTGGTTTGCAGCCCGCGATGCGATGGTCGATGAAATCCAAAAGCGCGACTTTGATATTGCTCTCATCGGTGCTGGTGCCTACGGCATGTTTCTTGGCGCAGAGTGTAAGAAACTCGGTCGACAAGCAATCCATATTGGCGGTGCCACGCAACTTCTCTTTGGCATCCTCGGCAGACGGTGGACCGAGGAATTTGGCAAGAGTTCTCGGGATATTCGACGCCACTTCAACGAATACTGGGTGGGCGCCGCTCAGGATGAAATTCCCGAGAACGAGCGATCAGTAGAGGGAGGGGGCTACTGGGTCTAGAGCGCCTCGGCGCCTCACTCCCAGTTGCCATCGTTAACGATTTTGTGCCTCACTGTGATCATGGAGACGGATTAGTTGGCAGTCTGAACCAAGTCTTTTCGACTTGCCATTTCACATCAGACAAGGGGCCGCGTCAGTCAGCCTTTTCCTCGAAAGAAAAGTATGAGGTTTCGAATCTTAAGCGTTGAACTCCAATAGGCGAGATGAACCATAATCGCGCCATACAGACTGAGGGAAAAAACGTGATGAAGGTCCGTGCTAACAAAGAGAACAATCCCAACGTGAAGCACGATGATTCCGACAAGTGCGACCCTCAGCCTGAAGAAAAGCAGTACTGCCAGTCCAAGCTCAATGGCCACCGTAGCGTGCGCGAGGATTCCATTGATTTCCAAATTCAATATGAATTCTGGAAAGTAGAACCCGATAATTTTGCCGTCCGTCCAATCTTCAGAAAACGCCTTGTTGAGGCCCGCAAAGAGATAAACCCCGGACGCAATATATGCGCCCGCCCAGGGTTTAGCGTCACCATAGGTCACCCTGCTCAGAAGAGTTGTCAGCAGAAAAGCAAAGGTCATTGTTGATTGTGCTGGCCCCAGTAAGCCGACAAAAAACACCAGTGCAAGACAGTTCAACGACATCAGCGCAAGTTGTGGAAAGAAAAAACCAACAACAGAACCGATGATGACTAAACCCGCCAATGCGGTTATTCCTATCCCATACTTTGGGTAGACAAACCATCCCACCAGGTGGTCGACAGCCCACAACAACGTCAGAACAAAAAGCAGTTTTTCCTTGAGAAGCACAGTCACGAGAACATTTGCCATCCCCAGCCGTAGCCAATCACTGTGTCGTAGGTTAAGCGCATTCCCAGGAGCAACGCCCCCACGGCCCATTGCGCGGACACAAGCCAGGCTTGGCGGCGAAAGATGCCCCAATCCTCCATCACGTCTCCACGGCTTTGCGTCACGATGTCGACCAGGTCATCGTCAAGTTCGACCCTCTCCACCGCCAGCTTCGCCCAGCGCTCACTCCGTGAACCAGACAATTGTGTTGGCGACGTTTCGGGAAGCCGACACGCCCCTGCCATGTCTCCTAGAGCTCCGGTGTGCCGACCCTGTGCTACCCGTGAATAAATGTACCGACCCACAAACCGGACAACTCGGATGCTCATCACGAAGCCGATGGCACGGCTCATGGCATGTGCACTGCGAAGGAAGGAAATCCGGAAAGAGTCATACCCTTCATTCCGTCCACCGTTTGGAAAAACAACCTGGGCGGCGCGTTGACAATCCTGCTCAGTTAGCCCAAAATCATCTAAATTGGCTACTTGGTAGGGAATAAATCTGAGGTCTGTCTCAACAACATGTCTAAGAAACTCGACCGATTTTGTACAGATACCGCAATCTCCATCAAAAACAAAAAGACCTGGACCAGAAGCGGTGTCGAACCTGGCTGAAGTATTCTTGTCCATGCTGTCCTACCTCCCCCAATAAACTAGCAAATAACGAAGCTAGAAACTCTCTGCGGAACACTTATACAGGGAGTTTCCCGGAAAAATCTGGCTCCGCCAAATTCAAGACGGATGTTTAAGAATGTTTGTCTTGCAGTCATAAAAGAGTGTCTTTTGAGGATGGTGTTGTCACCCGCAAAAACGCAATAAGGCGTATGCTCCCCTTTCAAGAATTATTCATATTTCTACTGTCGCAGAAGGTTGATTTGTTTTGTTGAGACTCTGGAGAGCGTTGCGGTTCCGTAGGCCTTTCATAGCGGGGGAGTATCGCTGTGAGTAGAGAATCCCTTTCTATAATTTTTCCCACTTCTGGGAGCGGACAATTCATCTTTGAATCTTTAAGAAGCATCGCAAAAGTTGCTGGAAATCCTTTCATTGGGGAAATTCTTCTCGTTGTCAACGGTCCTCGAAACAAGCTTGGGGCTGAGGAATACAGGAGATTCATCCAGGCCCAAACGGCGGAAGTAGCTAATAAATTTAGAGTCATCCATGAGCCAGTCCCTGGGCTGCTTGCTGGTCGCCACCGTGGTGCAGCAGAAGCGACCGGACCTTTCCTGTCATTTATCGACGACGACGTGTTGCTTGGTGATGACTGGGCCAGAAGCGTCGAGGAAATATGTATTTCAGGGGCTCTCAGCAATCGAATTGCGGGGGGATCTGTCAGTCCAGATTTCCGTGGGCCCACACCCTCGTGGCTATCAAAACTGACCATCGATTTGCCTCAGCAGGGCACCGTGATGAGCGAATTGAGCCTGATTTCGATATCAGGAGATGACTCACACCAGATCTCTCCTCTTTTCGTCTTTGGCTTGAACTTCACGGTAAGTAAGAAAGCGTTATACGACCTCGGCGGCTTCGGTCCAGACCTCACACCCAAGAAGCTCCTGCGTTTCCGTGGGAATGGTGAAACTGCGGTAGCCGAAGAACTAATCTCCCGTGGGGAAAAAGCAATTTGGCATCCCGGTTTGAGCACCCGCCACATTATCGGGACAGAGAGACTCAACCTGCGTTACCTCTGCAGAATTTGGATGAGGCAAGGAATATCAGAGCAATTTCAGAAGATCAAAGAAAACTTCTCCACAGGAACATTTGGTGAAATCAATGTTCTTGGTAGCTCGCGGCAATTGGTTGCCAAATCGCAACGCATCCTCAGCGCCAAAACAAAGATTGGTAGGGGGAAAGCCCTGGGCCTGCTCAGACTCGTCTGTCTCTGGGCGGGAAAAAATTTCTTGTGGCATCACTATCGCAATGACCAAAAAGTAAAAGAGTGGGTCGAACAGGAAAATTACTTTAACTACTCTTACCCGGCCTGACACCAGCAGGCCCGAAATCACTCCCTGTTCAGCGCACGAGCAGAAATATGGGCGTCACGGCTAACTTTGCAAAATAAAATTTTCGCGACAAACTTCTCGCATTTCAGTCACTGAAAGCCGCGCCGAAACCCACCAAGGAAAGTAGGCGCGACTGCCCGCACTTGGAAAAGCACAGCGGACACGAACTTGTTATGCGAGTTCCATCCGTTTGAAATGTTCACAGCCGCGTCAAATTCCGTACCTCTAACGATTCGGGCCCACTTCGCTACATTTGACTCGCCCGAAACCAAGCTGCCGCAACGAGAGAGAGCCAGCGCGTCGTGGAGGACCTCGCGCCCAAGTTCGTAAAAATGTAAGGGCCTAATGGCCTCTGCGTAGGACACCATCTTGTCTGACGTCACACCGGAAAATGGTGTCCCCAATTTGTCGCTTCGTGTGGAGAAAACAAAAGATGGAGAAACTTTCAAGCGACCTCCAAACTCTTTCTTCATCACCCGAACATCTTTTTCGTCCTGTGCTGCGAGAAAAACTGAGTCAAAGTTTGCCGTGTCCAACATGCTGCGTGCCCCGGCGACCAACTGTTCAATCGTGGGGGGCAGAGGGTGGCCAGGGAATGTCTTCATATCGCCACTTCTGGCATGCACAGCCACCACATTTGGCCCAAGGGCCAAGCTTTCCAGCCGGTTTTCGAGATAGTTATTGGTTTCTGAATTAAACGTGACGAACTGTTTCCACAGTTTTCCCAGCCATTTCTCCGCCCCCTCCACTTTGAGAATGGGGTGGTGAGTTTCAGAGTTCACAACCCTGTACTCAGGGGAACCTAAATCGTCCAACCGAACAGGGCTCACCGGGAGAAAATAGTACTCCCAAACATTCCTCGTGCCATTGATCGCCTCCCGTTCCTGATAGGCACTACCTTCTGTGAGATCCACAACAGGCTGCGCACCGAGCCATTTAGCCACCGCCAGCTGCGTCAGAACTGTCCCCATCGTCGACATGAAACCTGCTTTGTCGGTTCTCCTAATGCGGTAAACCAGGGGGCCCTCGCGAGAGTCCGACTCGTCAAACATGCCCTCAAAAGACACCCGCCCCATCGCACTGGGTGCTTCAGAATCATCAAATGCCGACATACTTACTCGCTTTCCTGGAAAAACCTCGTGTCACATGATCCATTTGGCCAGCTCCTCTCAGCGTTGATAACACCAAGACCAACGCCAGCATTTCAGTGACGCTGTCCTCTCACCCAAAGATAAAGGAGGTCCACCCTTTTCTTCCCGAGGCGAAGAAAATATTTCAAAGTATTTTTCCAGGCCAGTGGAATAGCGAAGGGAAAGTTTGCTACCGCAACGAGTATTGCGAAGGTAAAAGGATTGGTGACCCATGAAATCTTTTTCGAATGGACGTGAAGTGCTCGTATAGGCACTTTTTGCTCAAACTTTCTCCCCACCCTTAACGTCTTCGTGAAGGGATTAAAGGAAAACCTCAAATTCGTAAGGACGGCGGAACCAATTTGTTCCAGCCAGATGTGATTGAAGTGAGGAGCCTTGGGAGTATTTCTTGGGTCTTGACCGAGTATCCAAGTTCCCAGCGGCTGCACGTCGAAAAGCCCGCCGACCTGCGCCGGGGTGAGAGTCGAGTGTGATGCCTGTGCCACGCCTCGATTTTCAAAGTAAGTATGCGATGGCAACTGATGGGCGACGGAACTTCCAGAGAAAAGAAAATCCCAGAGGAGACGCATTTCGTCGCCTCGCGAAGAGTTCGCGACAAAGAACTCCAGCATCTCGGTCAACGCTCGACGCTCGTTGAGATAAATAAAGCTTGCTCCGGCATGATTTTCCGTCCCCGCCGGATAAAAAATTCCTTTACCCCACGAATCGGTGTGAGCAAAGCTGTCCACGGGAGAGAAAAGGAGGACATCTAACTCAGCGTGAGCGAGAGCGTTGAGCTTTTCTTTCTCTGCCCACTGGTTGATTACAAAGAGCCGTTCCGCGGTATGAAACCAAAACCCATCTCTGAATCCTGGGTCAAGGGGGGATTTTTCCACGAAGGCTGTGAAATCATCTGGTTCATACCAGTCGCGAAACAACTCACTGATGACGCCCTTAACCGTGTCTGGGTACGAACCATCATGAAGCATGACTACTTTGCCGCCCCACACAGCAACCGAATGTTTCAACGTGAGGAGTGCGTAGCGAGGAAAAGCTGTTCCAGCAAAATAGAAAACCAGCGGAGGCAACGTCAATGAGGCTGCGGGGGAATAGAGCTTTGGTGGCACCGTTCAACACTACCTACAAAAATTTTGCTCAAAAAGCTAGGAAACATCGACGCTGCGATAAACCTCATCGGAGCCTCTCACCTGAAGAAACCGGCGGGCACTTCCTCGATACAACGCAGTCCACAAAGCTCCGTTCCCAGTGTGGGTGATGACGACATTCGCTTGGGAAATAATCCAGATCGTTGCCAAAAACGTTTCACCAAAGGATTGCCTCTGATACCAGGACAGTAAAGAGTGAATCGAGGCGTTCGATTGTGTCGTGGGAAGTTCGGAGAAAATTACAAGCTGCTCACCAAATTCTTCGAAGAAAGGCACGGTGAACTGGGCTTGGTCTGTGACGAGCAAGACTTTGTGGGACGGGTACCGTTCCCGCATCTCTCGGGCGAGGGAAAGGTACTGCTCAGCAGGGGCTTGAGAAATCTCCGTGTGCTTATCCGTCCCCCGAATATTCACCGCAATTAGTTTTTCGAGGTCAAGATTGTATTTACTTAGCAGGGCTCTGTAGCGACGTCGAATCTTTTTGCTGGGAGAGAAATAATTCCTCACAAATGGCTCGTATAGAGGAAAATCCAGTTCTTGGTAAACGCCATGATGATCTGCGTGAGGATCAAATCTCAGCGCTGACGCATCCAATTGCGGTGTGGTTGGCTGAAGGAAAAATTGGCTCCACGAGTTAACCCCCGGTATTGTTCTGAACTCTTTGAAGGCGCCTCGACTTGACACTCTTTTCACCGCAAAATCGATATCGCCAAGATCGGCAAGACTGGTCGAGCATTGCGAAAAGAAGCCAGCCTCCCGTTGCTGCGGGAAATATGTTCCTGACCTCCACCTTCCCCACTGAAGTTGGATGTCGTGGCGTCGGCGCCAGATTATCAACGCTCGCCAGAGCTCTCCCCACAAGCGCTGAACTATGTTTCTCAGGGAAGTGAAGAAGTGCAGAAGGCGAGGCATAGACAACCCCTTATTCACAGCAAAAGACGTGCCCGTTGAACTGCCATGAATTTTTCAAGAACTTCCCTAATCGCGCCATTGGAGGACTCCGATTCAAATCCCTCGGTGTCCACTTCTATCTTCCCGGCTAATGCGTGGGCCATTTTTTCTGCCCAAGCCGAGGGGGAAACACCATCAATAACAACGAGACCACTGTTGGGGATCTGGTCAAATTCGTGGATGTGAGACACCAGTGCGGGTTTCCCCCGGCGGAGAGCCTCCAGGGGAGGGTAGTTTGTGGGGCCCAACAACGAAGGCATAACCACGGCGATTGAGTGGTCGATGAGCCCCAAAACTTCTTCATCGGAGATTCGCCCGTGAAAATTGATCTGGTCGGCTAAACCGCGCTCTGCGACATATTTCTGTAGCGCTTCCCGATGGCCTTCGTCATGGCCGCTGAAGACTAGTTTGGCTGGCGCGCCAGGCAACAGTGGCAGGGCGTCAATGAGGACGCGATGATTTTTATGAGGCCAATAACTTGCGGGATAGTAAAAGTAAGGGTCCTGGACTGTGTCAGCGAGAGTGCTATCGGGCTGGCTTGGCGCGGGAAGAGGAAGACCGACGGAGCTCCAGTTGTGACGATATACCCCGTAGATTCTCTCCAGTGATTGGCCTGTTTTCTTCGAATCCGTCATGACATGAAACGCACGACCAAGATTGGGAGCAAAACCTGCCTCGCGTTGTTCCCAGCGTCTTTCAGAAGAGAACTCAGGAAACCCTTGAACATCGCGGTGGCCCAAATCCCACACCGTCATTACAAAAGGAGTGTCTTTCACGGTTGATATGACCCGGTTGGGCGCAAGGAACCATGCCAGATCAATTTTTTCTCTCTTCAGCGCCTCCGGAAGCGTGGGGACAGCAGAACCTTGCCGAAAACGAAGGATTTTTTTTGCTGTTGCGGCGCGAGACAAGGAATGGGTCTCATGTTTGCGATACAAAACAGTCACTACCTCAGAGGGTCT
>FUWD013250250.1_pt3 | contig 15696 bp, 13 predicted proteins | sample 1063281 | NCBI WGS metagenome assembly FUWD01 (sample SAMEA79048168, study PRJEB19326) | metagenome | biome: marine | reverse complement strand
GTAGATGATTCTGATAATAATTCTATTACCATAGATCCTACTAATCTTGGAATTGGTGATTATCAGTATGCGTTAATTAATGAAAACGGAGTGCAAACTGCTTTTCAAGACATTCCTGTGTTTGAAAGTCTTTCGGGTGGGTTTTATACTATTGTGGTTCAGGATAAAAATGGATGTAGACCGGATGCGAATCTTATCGTATCTGTGATTGAATATCCTAAGTTCTTTACTCCTAATAATGATGGAATTAATGATACTTGGGCTATCAAAGGAGCCAACTCTACCTTCTACCCTAGTGCACAAATAAATATCTTTAATAGATTTGGAAAAATAGTTGCTCAAATTGATGTAGACAATCCTGGATGGGATGGCACTTACGGAGGAAAAAGACTCCCTTCTGATGATTACTGGTTCTCTATTATGCTCGTTGATAGAAATGGAAATGCAAGAGAAAGAAAAGGAAACTTCTCTATGCTAAGAAGGTAAAAAAAAGTTGGAAAACAGTATATTTGACTTTCAAAAAAATTTATACCCTCAAATGAAGTCGAATAAAACTGCAATCAAAAACTTCTTATTTATATTTATTTTACTTAGTTCTCTTTTGCTCAACTTAAAGGCTCAAACAATAAGGGTAAACGATGTTTTAGATACAGAGTCTTCATTTTCACCTGAAGAGTTAATTGAAAATATACTAGTAAGTGGTAATTGCGCTAACATTAGCAATATAACATCTCTAGTAAATGGGAATCCTACTGATCTAACTACTAAAAGTTATGGGTATTTTAAAAGACTTCCTGGAAGTACATTTCCTTTTGAAGAAGGAATTATATTAACCACTGGTATCGCATTTAGCACTACAAATGGTCCTTCTGACCTTAATAATGCTTCGACAGGAGTAAGTGATTTTGACTTAAACCAGATTATAGACCCAAATACAGCATTTACAGATGCCACAGTTTTTGAATTTGATTTTACTCCCAGTTCAGATACTATAAATTTTCGCTACTTAATGGCTTCGGAAGAATACGAAAGTAATTATCCCTGTCTTTATAGTGATAGCTTTGCTTTTCTACTAAAAGTAGCTGGCACAGCAGACTATGAAAATATTGCTATAGTACCAGAAACAATAACACCTGTTAGTGTTACAAGTGTTCATCCTGGTGTAGATTTAAATGGTAATGGAATTGGTTGTGGCCCTCAAAATGAAGATTATTTTGAAGGATATAATTTTGGAGATACAAATTTTAATGGTAGAACAACTATATTAAATGCCACAGCAACAGTTATTCCAAATAAAAAATATCATATTAAGTTAGTAATTGCAGATGCCAATAATGGGCAAATAGGAGGTGGTTTTGATTCTCTTTTTGATTCTGCAGTTTTTCTAGAGGCAGGAAGTTTTAATTTAGGTTTTGATTTAGGAGATGATTTTTTATTAGCTAATAATACAGCTATATGTGGAAACGAATTAAACTTAACTGCCAATATAGCTGCTACAAGTTATCAATGGCTCAAGGATGGAGTTATTATTCCAGGAGCTACCAATCAAACATATACTGCAAATTTGGGAGATGGAACCTATTCTTGTAATATTACAGATAACAATGGTTGTACCGGTGATGATGAAGTTGTTTTGGAGTTTGTTACCGCTCCGTTAGTTAATCCTCTAATTTCAGTATTTCAAATATGTGACATTGACGGAGACCTTTCTGAAAACTTTAATTTAACAGCCAAAGAAACAGAAATTTTAGATGGCCAAAGCCCTCTAAATTTTGAAGTTCAATATTTTTCAGATACAAATTACATCAATCAAATACTTGATCCTGCAGCATATGTTAATACTGATCCTTTTGAAACTATTTATGTTAGAGTTCTAAACAAAGACAGTTCTTCTTGCTATGTAGATGGTTCATTCAATATTCAAATAACAAACTTACCCATCCCTACACAACCAACTGACTATCAAATTTGTGATGATGGTTCTGACGGTGATGACACCAATGGGTTTGTTCAAAACTTTATATTATCATCAAAAGATAACGAGATTCTAGGCTCATTAGACCCTTCTCAGTATACTATTTCGTACCACACGTCACTCATTGGAGCACAAACCAATAATTCAACTGATGTTATAAATAAATTTAATCCTTACTCCAACACATCAGTAAACTCACAACAAGTATTTGTTAGAATTGAAAATATAGACAATACAGACTGTAATGCTACAGATATTTCTTTTAATTTAATTGTAGATCCTTTGCCAGTTGTTAATACTGGTGTAGAAATTAATTATTGTATTGTAACTGGAGATCCAAACCCAACTGTAGATCTTACTCAAGCAGAAAATCAAATTTCATCCACAACTAATGCTAGTTTTGAATATTTTAAAGACCTTGCTGGTACAGACCTTATTTTAGATCCAGTATCCTACCCTCCTGTTGGTAATGTTTTACAATCTGTATATGTAAAGGTTATATCTGATCAGGGATGTGCTAGAGATTTAGTGGAACTTGTCTTAAATATTGGTGAGACTCCTAACAATTCTTTTGATGATCTTGTAGCTGAAGAATGTGATGATTTCCTAGATCAAGATGGAAATGATACCCCAGCAATGAATGATGATACAGACAATATTACTAATTTCTCTTTAGATCTAACTGCTATTATTGCTGCTATTAATCCACCTATCAATACTGAGGTATTTTTCTATGAAAGTACCTCTGACAGAAATAGTAATTCTAATAATATCCCAGATCTTACCAACTATAGAAATAATCCAACAAATATTGATATTACTGTTGTTCCTGATGGTATTAGATTTCCTATCTATTATAAAATTCTTAGTACTATCAATAATGATTGTGAGGGTATTGGGCAGTTCTATTTACAAATTAATCAAGTTCCTACGGTTAATCCTTATGGTGACCTTATTCTTTGTGATGATGGGGATGATGGAGATTTTGTCAATGGAATCGTACAAACCTTTGATTTAGAGTCTCAAACTCCTATTATTCTTGGTACGCAAGATCCTCTTAATTTTACCGTAAGCTATCATCTAACTGATCTAGATGCGCTCTCTGGTGCTAGTCCTATTGTGAATACTTCTATGTATGAGAATATAACTCCTAACCTACAAACGATCTATGTGAGGGTTACCAACAATACTACAGGATGTTTTACCAATCATACTTCTTTTGATTTGATTGTAAACCCTTTACCTATTGCCAACTTCGTACAAGATCTAGAGGTTTGTGATGACAATACCGATGGATCGGCTCAAAATGGGTTCTCACAAAGTTTTGATCTTGAATTGCAAACTGCAGGTATTCTTGGTACGCAAGATCCTACTCAGTTTTCTGTAACCTATCATGCAAGCTTAGCTGATGCGCAAGCGGGAGCTTTACCCCTTGGTAGTCCGTTTTCTAATTCAGTGCCTTTCTCTCAGATCATTTATGCACGGGTATACAATTCGCTTACTGGATGTGCTAATGGTATCTCTAATTTTAATGCTATTGTAAATCCTGAACCTACTACTGAGAATGCGTCTAACTTATCTTATTGTGATGATGATTCTGACGGAGATGATACCAATGGATTTGTGCAAAACATTGATCTTGATAGCCAGATTACTGACATCTTAGACCACTTCAAGATCCTGATGATTTTAATGTGACGTTCCATGAACACAACGATGCTACTGATGGAACAGATGCTTTATCTAGTCCGTACACCAATACTACAGCTAACCAGCAAACTATTTATGTTCGGGTAGAAAATAAGGACACAGGCTGTGTTAATGATGATTTTACTTTTGATGTGATTGTAAATCCGCTACCTAAGTTTACCGTAACTTCTCCTCAGATTGTGTGCTTGAGTGGTCCGCCTTTAACACTCTTTATAGAGAATCCTGATGCGGTGTATGATTATGTATGGACTGCACCTAATGGTGAGGAGTCTTTTGGTGAGGAAATTACTATTACTTCTGGTGGACTTTATACCGTAACGGCAACTACTACCAATGGTACGGGATGTACTAGAACTAGAGAGTACAAGTAAATGAGTCTATTGTAGCTACTATTACTGAGGCGGATGTAACTATTGTAGATGATTCTGATAATAATTCTATTACCATAGATCCTACTAATCTTGGAATTGGTGATTATCAGTATGCGTTAATTAATGAAAACGGACTGCAAACTGCTTTTCAAGACATTCCTGTCTTTGAAAGTCTTTCGGGTGGGTTTTATACTATTGTGGTTCAGGATAAAAATGGGTGTAGACCGGATGCGAATCTTATCGTATCTGTGATTGAATATCCTAAGTTCTTTACTCCTAATAATGATGGAATTAATGATACTTGGGCTATTAAAGGAGCCAACTCTACCTTCTACCCTAGTGCGCAAATAAATATCTTTAATAGATTTGGAAAAATAGTTGCTCAAATTGATGTAGACAATCCTGGATGGGATGGCACTTACGGAGGTAAAAGACTCCCTTCTGATGATTACTGGTTCTCTATTATGCTCGTTGATAGAAATGGAAATGCTAGAGAAAGAAAAGGAAACTTCTCTCTGCTAAGAAGGTAAAAAAGTTGGATATTTATTTTAAATAGTTCATCTAATAGATAAAAATGATTTGTATTTTTATCCTATGGATTTTAAGCTACAATCTGAGTTCAAACCAACTGGAGATCAACCGGAAGCTATTAAACAACTTACAGAAGGCATTACATCAAATGAAAAGTTTCAAACACTATTAGGGGTTACTGGATCTGGTAAAACATTTACAGTTGCTAATGTGGTTGATAAGGTTAATAAACCTACACTTGTATTGGCCCATAATAAAACGCTAGCAGCTCAATTATACTCAGAATTTAAGCAGTTTTTTCCTAATAATGCCGTTGAATACTTTGTGTCTTACTATGATTATTATCAGCCTGAGGCCTACATTCCGGTAACTGGAACCTACATTGAAAAAGATCTATCTATTAATGATGATATAGAACGACTGAGATTAAGTACTACTTCTTCCCTACTCTCAGGAAGAAGAGATGTGCTAGTTGTAGCTTCCGTTTCCTGTTTATATGGAATTGGAAATCCTGTAGAATTCAAAAAAAATGTGATTCCAATTGAAGTTGGTCAACTAATTTCAAGAACCAAATTTTTACATCAATTAGTAACTAGTTTATATTCTAGAACAGATGTAGAAATTAAGAGTGGAACGTTTAAGGTAAAGGGAGATGTGGTAACTATATTCCCTTCGTATGGAGAAAATGGTTTTAGAGTTCATTTTTTTGGAGATGAAATTGAGGAAATTGAAGCAATTGATCTAGTAAGTAATCAGATCATAGAAAAATATGAAAGGTTAACTATTTATCCAGCTAATTTATTTGTGACCTCTCCAGATGTTCTTCAAAATGCCATTCATCAAATTCAGGAGGATATGGTGAAACAAGTTGATTATTTTAAGGAAATTGGAAAGCATCTTGAAGCGAAACGATTGAAGGAAAGAACGGAGTTTGATCTAGAAATGATTCGAGAATTAGGCTATTGTTCTGGAATTGAGAATTATTCTAGATATTTAGACGGACGAGAGGCAGGTACTAGACCATTCTGTCTATTGGATTACTTTCCTGATGATTATTTAATGATTATTGATGAAAGTCATGTAACGATTCCTCAAACACATGCAATGTATGGCGGAGATAGAAGTAGAAAAGAAAATTTAGTGGAATATGGTTTTCGATTGCCTGCAGCTATGGATAATAGACCTTTAAAATTTGAAGAATTTGAAGCTATTCAAAATCAAACCATATATGTGAGTGCTACCCCAGCAGACTATGAATTACAAAATACAGAAGGAGTATTTGTTGAACAGATTATTCGTCCTACAGGTCTTTTAGACCCCAAAATAGAGGTAAGACCAAGTCTTCACCAAATTGATGATTTGATAGAAGAAATTCAGCTACGAGTTGAAAAAGATGAACGAACGTTGGTTACTACTTTAACAAAAAGGATGGCAGAGGAATTAACAAAGTATTTAAGTAGAATTTCTATTCGATGTAGGTATATACATTCTGATGTAGATACATTAGAACGAGTTGAAATTATGCAAGATCTTAGAAAAGGAATTTTTGATGTATTGATTGGTGTAAATCTTTTACGTGAGGGATTAGATTTACCTGAAGTTTCTTTAGTTGCAATTCTAGATGCAGATAAAGAAGGATTTTTACGCTCTCACCGATCTTTAACTCAAACCATTGGAAGAGCTGCTAGAAATGTTAGTGGAATAGCTATCATGTATGCAGACAAAATAACAAAAAGCATGCAACTAACCATTGATGAGACTAATAAAAGGAGAGAAAAACAAATTTCTTACAACAAAAAAAATAAGATAACTCCAACCCAAATAAACAAGAAAATTGATGAAACATTGTCAAGAAAAGCTGTTGCCTCTTATCAATATAACAATGCAATTAAAGAAGTAGCAGAACAAGACCTGCAATATCTTGCAAAATCTGAAATTGAAAAAAGAATTAGAGAGAAAAGAAAACAGATGGAAGAAGCTGCCAAGTCTTTAGATTTTATTGTAGCTGCCCAACTTAGAGACGAAATAACAGTTTTAAAAGAACAACTTCAAAAAAACAAAAAACTATAACAAAAAACACACCTCAATTTGAGGTGTGTTTTTAAAGATTTTAAGTAAAATATATTATAATTTTAAAACTTCTTGAACTTTATCTGCAGCTTCTTGAAATTCTGTAGCTGAGATTATTTGCATTCCACTGTTATCTATAAGTTCTTTAGCTTCTGCTGCGTTAGTTCCTTGTAATCTACAAATGATTGGGACATTAATTTTGTCACCCATACTTTTATAAGCATCTACAACCCCTTGAGCTACTCTGTCACATCTAACTATACCTCCAAAGATATTTACTAAAATAGCTTTTACATTTGAATCTTGTAAAATAATTCCAAAAGCTGTTTCCACACGTTGAGCATCTGCAGTACCTCCTACATCTAAAAAGTTTGCTGGCTCTCCTCCTGCTTGCTTAATTAAATCCATAGTTCCCATAGCCAATCCAGCACCATTTACCATACAGCCAACATTTCCATCTAAATCTACATAATTTAAACCTGCTGCTTTCGCTTCAACTTCTACTGGGTTTTCCTCTCTTAAATCACGCATGGCAGCGTAATCTTTATGACGGAATAATGCATTTTCATCTAAGGTGACTTTTGCGTCTACAGCTAAAATCTTATCATCTGAAGTTTTTAAAACTGGATTAATTTCAAACATTGAAGAATCTGACTTTATATAAGCTGTGTAAAGTGCAGATACAAATTTTGCCATTTCTTTTAAAGCTACACCAGACAAACCTAAATTAAAAGCAATTTTTCTTCCTTGAAAAGGCAATAAACCTAACGTAGGGTCTATGTCTTCAGTAAATATTAAATGAGGCGTTTCCTCGGCTACTGTTTCTATATCCATACCTCCTTCTGTAGAATACATAATCATGTTTCTACCTGTATTTCTATTTAACAATACAGACATATAATATTCTTCGGGCTCAGAATCTCCTGGATAATAAACATCCTCACATATTAACACCTGATGCACCTTTTTACCTTCAGCAGATGTCTGAGGTGTTATCAAATTCATACCTATAATATCATTAGAAATTGTTTCAACATCATTGATGCTTTTTGCTAGCTTTACTCCACCACCTTTACCTCGACCACCTGCATGAACTTGAGCTTTAACAACATACCAACTAGTTCCCGTATCATCAGTTAATTGTTTGGCTGCATCAACAGCTTCTTTTGGATTACTAGCAACAATTCCGCGTTGAATTCTAACACCAAAACTATTTAAAATTTCCTTTCCTTGATATTCGTGTAAGTTCATCTATTTGTAAAATTTAAAACGGTAGCAAAAATACAAATTCAAATTCAATTTTCTTGCAATAGAGAATAATAAAAATGTACTTTGTTTTATGAAATTATACAGAAATAGTTCAATTAATAATTTGTTGACTTCTTTTTAAATTTAGATTCATTTACTTTGCCAAATAATCTAACAAAAACATTCTCTGAAGAATAATCAGTTCTTCTTCTTTTAATAGTTTGTTTTTGTAAATTTAGCACTATGGTAATTGCAAAAAATATACACAAAGATTATGGTGATGTCAATGTCTTAAAAGGAGTTGACGTACATATAAAACAAGGAGAAATTGTAGCAATAGTTGGACCATCAGGTGCAGGAAAAACCACTTTATTACAAATTTTAGGAACGCTAGATAGTCCATCAAAAGAACATGACTATAATCTAAAGATAGATGGCGTTTCGTTAAAAAACTTAAATCCTAACAAATTAGCTTCATTTAGAAACAAACATGTAGGCTATATTTTTCAATTTCACCAATTGCTTCCAGAATTTTCAGCACTTGAAAATACTTGTATCCCAGGTTTTATAGGAAAAAAAGACACTGTTGAAGTTAAGAAAAAAGCAGTAGAACTTTTAACTTTTTTAGGACTGGAACATAGAATTAACCACAAACCAAATGAGCTTTCTGGAGGAGAGCAACAACGTGTGGCGGTAGCAAGAGCTCTAATTAACAGCCCTTCCGTAATTCTTGCAGATGAGCCCAGTGGAAATTTAGATTCTTCATCAGCAGAAAGCTTACATCAATTATTTTTTGAATTAAGAGATCAATTCAATCAAACATTTATTATAGTTACCCACAACCAAGAATTGGCTAATATGGCTGATAGAAAATTAACAATGAAAGATGGAGTTATTTTATGAATCAAACATTAAATGATCTTATAAACTATACAAGAAATCCCAAACTAGAAAAAGATCCTAATCAAAACCTGCTATACAAGATTAAAGTTCTAATCCATCTATTATGGATATCGATTTCTATCTCATTTTTAATATCTCTTGTTAATGGATTATTTATGTCTTTAGGGGTACTTCACGAAAATCGCCATATTTCAGACGATTTTTTTAATGACTTAAGTGGTTTAAAAATACTTTTTCTTGCATCTATTCTTGCTCCAGTAGCTGAAGAGTTGATTTTTAGAGCTCCATTAGTGCTTTTTAAACAACCAAAACATTTTAAGATAGCTTTCTATACAATTGGAATTATATTTGCCTACATACATCTTTTCAATTTTGAAATAAACACCAATGTTATTCTTTTTTCGCCGCTTTTAGTAGCTCCTCAACTTTTTGTAGGTTTCATTTTTGGATTTATTAGAATTCGATTAGGTTTAATATGGTCTATCTGCTTACATGGTTTGTACAATGGTTTATTAGTTTCATTATTTCTTATTGCAACCAATGGTAATTTCTGATAAAGATTTAAAGGATTTTCTTGATGAAAAGGCGGAGTTCTACAACAGAAAAAAATTTATTCAATCTGATCCTATTCAAATTCCTCACCAATATCTAAAAAAAGAAGATATAGAAATTGCTGGTTTTTTGTCTGCGACAATAGCTTGGGGTAATAGAACTATGATTATTAGAAATTCAAAGAGGATGATGGAAATTATGGATAATTCTCCTTTTGATTTTATAATGAATCATTCCAAAAAAGAACTTGAAACAATTACTAATTTTGTTCATAGGACATTTAATAGTACAGATTTCAACTATTTTATTACATCTCTCCAAAATATTTATCTACATCACAAAGGTTTAGAAAATATACTAAAACCAGCTGTGGGAGAAATTAATTACCAACATTCAATAGCAAATTTTAAAAATATATTTTTTGAACTCTCTCATGAGGTTAGAACAGAAAAACATGTTTCAAATCCATTGAAAAACTCTGCCTCTAAAAGAATTAATATGTTTTTAAGATGGATGGTAAGAACGGACAATAAAGGAGTAGATTTTGGTTTATGGAAAACCCATTCTCCATCATTTTTGTCCTGTCCATTAGATGTTCATTCTGGTAATGTTGCTAGAAAATTAGGAATTTTAACGCGTAAACAAAACGATTGGAAAGCAGTAATTGAATTAGATAGCAAACTTAGAGAGTTTGATGACAATGATCCTGTAAAATACGATTTTGCTCTATTTGGACTGGGTGTCTTTGAAAAATTTTAAATATTGAAACCACAGCTCAAAATTAATTTTTTTCATTTAAATTAGTAGATCTTAAAATAATTACAATGAAAAAAATTTACTTTCTAATACTCATAATCAGTATTATGAGTGTTCAAGCACAAGACTCTAGAATTCCCATAGATACTACCATAGTAACCACCAATGAAGTATCTGTAAATGGTCAAAAGATTACCTACAAGGCAACCACTGGTATGCAACCAGTCTGGGACGATCATGGAGAAGTAATTGCATCATTATACTTTACCTATTACCAAAGAACTAATGTTAAGAACAGAGAAAAAAGACCAATAATTATGTCATTTAATGGCGGACCTGGTTCTGCCTCTGTATGGATGCATATAGCCTACACAGGTCCTAAAGTATTGAATATTGATGAAGAAGGATACCCAATTCAACCCTACGGTGTAAAGGATAATCCAAACTCAATCATTGATGTTGCAGATATAGTGTATATAAATCCAGTAAATACTGGCTATTCTAGACCAGTAGTTAAAGAGGGAGAAAAATTAGATAAGTCTTTATTTTTTGGCATCAATGCGGATGTGAAATACCTTGCTAGTTGGTTAAACACATTCATTTCAAGAAATAACAGATGGCAATCTCCAAAATATATTATCGGAGAAAGTTATGGAGGAACACGCGTAATGGGATTAGCTGCAGAGCTACAAAATAGACAATGGATGTATTTAAACGGTGTCATTATGGTTTCCCCTGCAGATTACAAGGTATTAAGAACAGACTCTGCTCTATCCTCATCATTGAACTTACCTTATTTTACTGCTGCTGCTTGGTTTCATAAAATGCTACCAACAGAATTGCAAAATAAAGATTTATTAGATGTTTTACCACTTTCGGAAGAATATGCCATAAATAAATTAATTCCTGCCATAGCCAAAGGTGGATTTATTTCTGATGAAGAAAGAGATAAAATAGCTGAGAAAATGTCTTTTTATTCCGGAATAAAGAAAAAGGTATTACTTCAACACAACTTAGATCTTCCCAAAGATTACTTCTGGAAAGAACTTCTAAGAGATAAAAATGGGTATACTGTTGGAAGATTAGATTCAAGATATAAAGGGTTAGATAAAAGAATAGCTGGAGAAAACCCAGACTACAACTCAGAAATAACTTCATGGCTACATTCGTTTACACCTGCAATAAATTATTATATAAGAGAGCATTTAAATTTTAGAACAGATGTTACATACAATGTGTTTGGACCAGTTAGACCATGGGATAACAGAAATGATAATGTAAGAGAGGGATTGAGACAAGCCATGGCTCAAAATCCATATTTAAAAGTGTTGATACAATCTGGCTATTATGATGGAGCTACTACTTATTTTAATGCCAAGTATACAATGTGGCAAACAGATCCAAGTGGAAGAATGAAAGATCGCTTTTATTTCAGGGGCTACAGAAGCGGTCATATGATGTATTTAAGAAATGAAGATCTTAAGAAATCTAATGATGATTTAAGAGAATTCATTAAAAATAGCTTAACAAATGGTAGATCAGCAAAATATTAATGATTTTTAGCTAATGTATTTTAAATATCCAGGTGTTTTTTACTTTTTAATAGTATTAGTAATACCTTTAATAATTCATCTTTTCAATTTTCAAAAATTTAAAAGAGTAGCTTTTACTAATGTTCAATTTTTAAAGAGAGTAAAATTAGAATCAAGAAAGAGCTCTAAAATTAAAAATTTAATAATCTTAACACTAAGATTAATTAGTTTTTTAGCGTTACTTTTTACTTTTTCACAACCATATTACAGTGATAAAAAAATTAATGAAAATACTCATAATTTTATTTATCTAGATAACTCCATGAGCTTAAACACAAATGATGAAAATGGAAATAAACTTAATGTAGCTGTCCAAAAAATAATTCAATTTGCTCCAAAAAAAGCAACCTATTCATTACTTACAAATGATGAATTTTTGTCAAATATTTCTAAAGAAGAAATGAATATCTATCTAAAAAATATAAATTTCTCAACAAAAAAGACCTATTTTGGTGATAAAATTAGAACTTTAGAAAGTAAAATTATTAATGAAACTAATAATTTAAGTAAAATTATACTAATATCTGATTTACAACAATTTAGTAAAAAAAATAATTATAAGTTTACAAATGTAAATATACCGTTTTATGTAATTAAACCAGATTTAAAAAAGAAAAACAACATTTCTATCGATAGCGTTTTCATAAAAACAAATGACAGAAAAGGAAATTCAATATCAGTTGTTATCAAAAACCAAGGAAAAGAAAAAAAAGATATTCCTATTGCTTTATATAATGACACGAATCTTCTAAATAAACAATCATTCTCCGTCAAAAAGGATAGAACAAAAACTATTGAATTCCCGATCACAAATTTAGAGATACTTAAAGGTAAAATAGAAATAACTTATAACGATGTTTTTTTATTTGATAATATTTTTTATTTCACTTTAGATACTCCTGAAAAAACATCTGTATTGACTATTGGACAAAAATCTACATTCTTATCAAGGATTTTTACAAAAGATGATTTTCTACTCACTAGCACCTCAGCTGATCAAATTAATTATAATCTTATACCCTCACAGCAATTAATTATTTTAAATCAGCTACAAAATATTTCTGATATCTTAAATAATAGCTTACAACAATTTATCAAAGGTGGAGGTCATCTGTTGATTATTCCTGCTAAAAACATAAAAATTAGCTCTTATAATTCTTTTTTAAAGATTTTTAACAAAGGCTTTATTATAAAAAACAATAGTGATACATTGAAAATTACTGATATTAATTTTGAACACCCCATATTTAACAATGTGTTTTCCAAAAAAGTAACAAATTTCCAATATCCATTTGTCTCTCAATTTTATAATCATAATTTTAGTGGTCCTACTATTTTATCTTTTCAAAACAAATCTTCTTTTTTAAAAGAAATAAACAATTCTTTTTCTAAAATTTATTTTTTCTCATCTTCATTAAATAAAAAATCTACAAATTTTTTTAATTCACCTTTGATTGTTCCAATTCTGTTTAATATTGCCAAGCAAAGTCTTGAAATAGATAAGCCTTACTATATTCTTCAAGAAGAAAATATGATAGAAATCAATAAAAAAATTAATAAAAACCAACTTATTAAAATTTCTAATTCAAAAAATTCGTTCATACCTCAGCAAAAAACATCCTCTAATAAAATATCCTTGTACACCAATAGAGAGCCTATAGAAAAAGGATTCTATAGTATCTCTTTAGAGAAAGATACATTAAAAACAATAGCCTTTAATATTTCACCAAAAGAGAGCTTATTAAGCTTTCAAAATCTTAACAATATTCAAAATAAAAATATCTTTGCTTATGACTCTATCAAAGAACTTTTTACAGAAATAAATGAAAAAAACAAAGTTCAATGGCTCTGGAGGTTGTTTTTGGCAATTGCAATTGTATCTTTGTTGTTGGAAATTTTAATTTTAAAATTCTTCAAAACATGACTACGCTTTTAAAATCGGCTACCATAATAGACTCTTCAAGCCAGTATCATAAACAAATTAAGGACATTTTAATCATCAATGGTAAAATTGATAAAATAGCTAATAAGATACAAAACAAGCCCTCATATAAAGTTGTTGAGCTTGAGAATCTACACGTTTCATGTGGCTGGTTCGATACAAGTGTTTCTCTAGGAGAACCTGGATATGAGGAAAGAGAAACCATTCAAAATGGTCTATCAGTCGCCTCAAAAAGTGGTTTCACCTCCATTGCATTAAATCCAAATACATTTCCTGTAATAGATTCTAAATCTCACATAGAATTTTTAATAAATAAAGCATCAAATTCAGCTACTTCACTTTATCCAATAGGTGCATTGACAAAATTAAGTGATGGGAAAGAGATTGCAGAGCTTTATGACATGCAGCAATCTGGAGCCATCGCTTTTGGAGACTACAATAAACCAATTGAAAATGATAATTTGATGAAAATTGCTTTATTGTATGCACAAAATTTTGATGGATTGGTTATTAGCTTTCCCAAAAATAATTCAATTTCAGGAGAGGGAATTGTAAATGAGGGGATTAATAGTACTAAACTAGGCATAAAAGGAAGTCCTGCATTAGCTGAACATATGCAGATAGCTAGAGACTTATTTTTACTAGAATATACCGGAGGAAAGTTACATATTCCTACTATATCAACAGCTAAATCTGTAGAGCTAATCAAAGAAGCAAAAAAGAAAGGTCTTCAAGTAAGCTGCAGTGTATCTGCACATCATTTAACACTTGTAGATGATGAATTACAGTTTTTTGATAGCAAAGTTAAAGTTACACCTCCACTTAGAACCAAAGTAGATACCAAAGCCCTACAAAAAGGTCTCAAGAACGGAATTATAGACATGATAACATCTGATCACAACCCAATAGATACAGAGCATAAAAAACTAGAATTTAGTCTCTCAAAAGATGGTACAATTGGTTTAGAAAGTTTGTTTGGTGCAGTAAATACTGTTTTAGACCTCGAAACAACTATAAAATGCTTAACCATAAATCCAAGATCTGTCTTTGGTCAAGATATACAATCAATAAAAAAAGACACCACAGCTAATTTTACTTTATTTAATCCTGAAGGACCTTATCTATTTTCTAAAGATAATATCTTATCTACTTCTAAAAATTCTGCTTTTGAAGGAAAAAAATTACAAGGAACAGTTTATGGGATTTTTGCCAATAAAAAATTAGTGCTTAACTAACCTTATGAGTGACATATTACCCTACGTTATTAGACAACCTAAGAAGCATACCAAAACTCCATCTTTACTAATACTACTTCATGGTTATGGCAGTAATGAGCTAGATTTATTTTCATTTTCAGATGAATTACCTGATGATTTATTAATTGTTAGTTTAAGAGCTCCTTACGAAATTGGACATGGAGGATATGCGTGGTATGCAATAGATCTTGACAGTGAAAATAATAAGTTTTCAGACTTGGTTCAAGCAAGAGAATCCATGCATAAAATTGCTGCTGTTATTGATGATTTAAAAACTCAATACAACACAAACCCCACTAATACTTTTTTGTTAGGGTTTAGTCAGGGAGCTATCCTTAGCTATGCTTTAAGTTTTTATTTTCCCAATAAAATTCAACACGTAATAGCCTTAAGTGGTTATTTAAATAAAGAATTAATACCTAATGATATAGATCAGGGAATTTTGACTGACTATTATATATCACATGGCTCAGTAGATCAAGTAATTCCTGTGGAATGGGCTAGAAATACAACTCCATTTATAGAGGGTTTAAAATTACAAAACGAGTACTCTGAATACCCCGTAGGCCATGGTGTTTCACCTCAAAATTTCTTTAGTTTTAAAAAGTGGATTGAAAACAGGTTGTAAGTTATACAACTTAGTTAATTTTTAAATTTCAATACTTAAACCATCATAGGATAAAAACACATTCTCAGGAAGATTTTTTTGCACTTCTTCATGAAACCCTAATTTGTGACTAATATGAGTAAAATAAGCTCTTTTAGGATTTATTTCATTAACAAACGCTAA
>FUWD013429934.1_pt52 | contig 15758 bp, 22 predicted proteins | sample 1063281 | NCBI WGS metagenome assembly FUWD01 (sample SAMEA79048168, study PRJEB19326) | metagenome | biome: marine | reverse complement strand
TATCCTTTTGTTTCAACATGTATTATTTTTACTTTTTTAAATTGTGAGGAAATTTCAACTGACCTATCCGTGCTATTATTGTCAGCAACAATTATTTCATAGTTAACTAGATTGCTCTCTAATGTTGCGCATGCTTTTTTTAAACAAATACCAATGGTTTCTTCTTCATTTAGACAGGGCATGACTATAGATAATTCTATCATTTAATAATCATATTAACGCAATATACATAAATTAAATATCTAAATTTTTTTATAAAAATATGAATTCAAAAATTCAAATTGTTTAATATAACCATTTTTAAACAATGATCTAAATAATTTTTTTTGCTCATTTTCAGTTAAAATTTGAGGATGCAGTTCAAAAAAAATATTTTTTATTGATTTAAGTTTATTAATTCGTTTTATTATTTCAAATTCATAACCCTCAGCATCAATAATCATTGTATTGTATGACAGCAAGGTCAAATCTTTAAAATATATATTATCAACCATAATTTTTTTACCGTTAGTATTATTTTTGTTATTTTCTAAAAAATTATCTTTAAATTGAAAATAACTTTTTAATTTTTTTTTATTAAAATTGATATTTTTGAAAATAATGTGTACTTTATTTTATTTAATAAAAAACTTTTTTCTATAATGCTCTTTAACCTCCGGTCTATTTCTAAGCTCAGAACTCTATTTTTACTTAGATGATAAGCGAGCACAGGAGTAAATCCAATTCCCGTTTATTTTGTAAAAAATTTTTAAAAATGAAATAAAATTTACTCATTATTTTTTTTTATATTTATTAATAAATTTCTAATCATATTAAATATTTGCCAGTTTAATATTGGTATAAAAAGTACAGATCCAAAGACAATATATCTCCCCATATTTCCTGGACCTCCGACAAATAAGCCCAATAGAAAAAAAATTAAAATAAAGTAGGCGCAGTTCTTGTTCAAATTAAACTTTTGTAATATTTTATGATTTCCAAAGTTTGTAAAAAAAGCAAAATTTACAATCACAAACGGCAGAATAGTATTGGTTAGAGAGTTGAAATTGAAATAGTTATAAGATACTTCCTCGGAGCTTATTCCTATAATAATTTTGTAAGTATAATACAAATATAAAATACTCATTAATAATAAAATTTTTTTTAAATTATTGTATTCAATATTATTACAAAAGTAGTAGGTGGTTATAAAAAGCAAGCATTTATCATTTACTAAAATAGAAAAGATTATAAAAAAATATGAAATTTTTGATTGTGCAAAAAATAGGAAAATAATTAAAAATAAAAAAGAAATTCTATCAACACCAAAAGGATCTGGAAATTTAATCAAAAAATACGAAGTGAACATTAAAAATATACACTCATAATTTTCTCTTTTTAATTTTATAAACGCATAATAGCACAGCAATACTTGTGCCAAGACTCCAGCCACAAAGTTGACAACGCTAATACTCCAAATAGAGCAGTATGTTGCATCGCTAATTTGATCAGGCAGCACTCTGGGTTTGAAGCATGGTAATATTTCAAATGCCAGCCAATTGATTGTGTTCGGAATAATGCGCCACTCCCACGGAAATCTGAAATGATCATTACTTAGTCCGCTGTATTTTAAAATTATTTGATAGTAAGGATCTAAAGGTAACATTTTATAATTGTAGAAGTGAAAAAGCATTAATTTTACAGTGTATAAAAAATATCGGTAAGTAAATAATGAAAAAATTATAGTATATAAAATAATAAATTTAAAAATTTTTATTTTTTCTTGATTATAAAATATAATCTTTCTTCTTAAATTGAATAACTTTAACTTTATGGAATTGTTTTGATATATGGATAGAGTTGTCTGATCTTCCATTATCTGCTATAATTATTTCGTAATCAACAAGATAACTTTCTAATGTAGTCGATGCTTTACTAAGACATTTTTCAATTGTTTCCTCCTCATTGAGGCAAGATGTAACTACTGATAATTCCATTGTTTTTTTACACTGGGCTAATTAATATTATATGATTTATAGTTAAAAAAAAAATTATTTAAAGCTAATATTAGCAATGCAACTAAAATGTTTATACTTTTAAAATTAAGACAAGCAAAATTTTTTTATCTAATAATTTTTTTTATTTTTTTAATATTTTCATATAGAGATTTTTTAGTAACTTTAAAGTTAATGTTATTCTCATCATATGATTTTAGTATGTTGCCTTTTGATGAGTATTACAAATTTAATTTATATTTTGATAAAAAAATTAGCGAGGCACCAGGATATCCATGGGTATCTAGATATTTATCTAACTTAATTAATTATTTAGTTTATAAAACTTTTCCATGTCTTTCAGTTTCTAAAATACCCATCGAAATTTCAAAAGATGTTTACTGCGCATTTTGGTCTATTGCTCTTTCCAATTATTTATTCACTATAATGTTTCAAATATCTTGTTTTTTTTATGTTTTTAAAATTTTAAAAAGACCAGTAAATGAGTCTTTTTTAGTTGGATTCGTATCTTATTTCATAATCTCTTTATCTGACAGATATGGAATTGATCGATTTTCAATTTTTTGCATATCAATATTTTTAATTTTTTCTCATAAAAAATATTTTAAGTATTTCTTAATTCTATTATCAATATTTATTAATGAAAAAATTACCATATTTATTGCAACCTATTATTTTTGTGAATATTGTAATTTTTTCAAAAAAAAAAACAAAACTAATATTTTAACTTTTTTATTTCCAACTATTTTATTTGGGTTATACATCTGGTATTTCACCATTTTTGACAGAGATGATAACTTTTTTAAAATTCAAAATCACCTAAACGGAAGTATAGTAGATAGAAATTTTGTTAGCTTTCATGGATTAGCAAATTCTTTAATTCCAATTTTAATTGTAATATTTCCTTATATTTTTTTTTATAAAAAATCTAATGTTTTAAAAAAATTTGGATTAAGCAAAATAAGTATAATAGTTCTATTGACATTCATAGCTCTTGGATTTATTGGTGGTGGCTCAGGGAATATGGGAAGACTAATTGTATATTCCTCACCATTATTTATGCCAATTTATGGTTATTTTTTAATTTATTTGTCCAAAAGCTTTAAAATCAATTAGAATTTTAATTAAATAAATTATAATAAATAATACACCTTATTGCACTAAAACCATCTTTCCAGGTTATTTTTTTTCCATCACTATATTTTCTACCGTAATATTTGATACCTACTTCAAATATTTTCAAATCTAATTTTGCTAATTTAGCTGTAATTTCAGGCTCAAAACCAAATCTGTTTTCTTTAAGCTCGATATTTTTAATAATATTAGCTTTAAAAACTTTATAACAAACTTCCATATCAGTTAAATTTAAATTGGATAACATATTAGATAAAAGTGTTAAAAAATAATTACCAACACTATGCCAGAAATAAAGTACTCTTTTTTTATCAGAACCTATAAAGCGAGAACCATATACTACATCTGCCTCATTTAACCTTATAGGCTCAACTAATTTTTTGTAATCTTGGGGATCATATTCAAGATCAGCATCTTGAACTAATATAATATCTCCATTTGATTTTTCTATTCCTCTTCTTAATGAATAGCCTTTTCCATAATTTTTTTCATTAAATAATACTTGGTCAACTTTACCTAATAGTTTTTTTTTTAGAATTTCTATAGTTCCATCAGAGGAAAAATCGTCAATAATAATTATTTCTTTCCGGAAATCATTATTTGCTAAAATTTTTTCAACAATTTTCTCGATTGTATTTCTTTCATTATAACAGGGAATTATTATAGATAATAACATTGTAAGTAATTAGTATACTAATTTTTTTTATTAAAATAAATTTTTTAACATTAAATTATTTATCTTCTGTGGATTTAGTCTCTAACAATAAGTCCTTGTGGTTTTTGCAAATGAAAAATATTCTTTTATCTTTAAAATTAAGAAAATAGTAAAGTTTAGAACAAAATACCAGAAAATTTTTGCTAAGAATTTTTGAAAAAAAATTAAATTTAGGAATAATAGTGAATTTAATAAATCCTTCTTTTTTTATTTTTAATCCTAATTTATTTAAAATATTTCCAAAAGATAATCTTGACCACGAATAAAGATGTTCTTTGTATTTTGAATTTTTTAAAGTTTGGTTAAAATTATCTTGTCGTATTATAATAATTAAAATTCCGTTTTTTTTTAATTTCTTTTTTAATGATTTAATAATCGAAATTGGATTTTCTAAGTGGTCTAAAACAGATAAAGCAAATATCACATCAAATTTTAGATTATTAAGATATTTAATATTTTTAAAATTTATTATTTTTTTTTTATTAAGTATTGAAATTGAGTAAGGGTTTATTTCTATACCAATTTTTTTTTTACATTAAACTTTTCAATTAATTCTCCAGTACCACAACCAAAATCTAAAATGTTAAATTTTTCATTAATGTATTTTTGAAATTTATTTTTGTAGTAAAGATTTGATATCTCAGATACTGACGTAAAAAAAATACTTTTATTTTTTAGATTTTTCATAAAACAATGTAAAATAAATTAATTTAACTATAAACATTAAGGGATTAATATCATAATTTAATTTAGACAAATTTTTAATATTTTTATTTTCACTTTGATAAATATAATTTTTAAAAGTACTGTTTTTAATTTTCGAATAAAATTTTTTATCTCTAAATAAATTATTAGTTGCATTACTATCAAAACCATGATTTTTAATCATTGAAAACTTCGGATATATACAAAATTTATCATTTTTAATGTGCTTGATTGTCCAGTCATATGCCCAAGAGTTCAAAATACCTTTATTTTTTTTCTTACTCATTATGATTAGGTCATTACCATAATCTTTATCATTAAATTGATGACTTAATTTAATATTATTTATACTTATCCATTTATTTCTCCATGTTGCCCAGCCCCATGAGCTGGGTCTTTTTAACAAAAAAAAATTTTCTTTTATATTTGCATTCTTGATCATGGTATTTTGAAAGGAATAACCTGTTACTGTAGATATATTTTTTGCTTTTTCGTATTTATCCAACAAAATATTTATAGTTTTTAAAAAATATTTTGAGACACTTAGATCATCTTCGAGAACAATAATTTTTTTATGCTTGATAAAAACATGCGAAATACCATCTAATATATTTTTTTTTAAGCCAAAATTTTTATTTCTTAAAATTACAATTTTTTTTTGAAAAAATCACATTTCTTGATAAGCATTCTTACTTTCTCCACTTCCCTCTTGTCAATATTATTTTTGTTAAGATCTGCAAAAAAATATACTGTTGTTTGTTTACTCAACTTATTTTCTTTTAAGGATATTAGTAAATTTTTTAATAAATCAAATCTTTTAAAACAAAAAATTGCTACAGGTGCTATTGTATTTTTCACTACTTTTGGTTTATAAGTTTTTTTATATATGCTTTATTTGATTGGCTATTGTTTGAGTTTTTAAGTAAATTTTTAAGCTGCTTTTTATCTATCATATTTTTTTGATATGAAATCTCTTCAAGTAACCCTATTTTTTTACCTGTTCTTTCTTCTATTATTCTTACAAACTCAGATGTTTTGAGATGATTTTCTGGCGTTCCAGAATCTAGCCAAACTGCACCTCTTCCAAGTTCATAATGATCTAGTTTTTTTTTATTCATAATTAAATTATTAAAATCTGTTATTTCTAACTCATCTCTTGAGGATGGTTTCAGTTTGCTTAAAAGGTTTAAAACTTCATTTTGATAAAAATAAAGACCAGTTACAACTAGATCGGAAATAAATTTCTTAGGTTTTTCAATAATTTTTTGTATTTTTCCATTTTTTTCTACCAACACACCAAAGGCCGAAGGATTTGTAAGTCTATAAGTTATCAATGTATTTTTTTTTGATTTGCTAATTGTTTCCAGTTTTTTACTCAAATCGGAAGAATAAAAAAAATTATCACCAAGCATAAGTGCAAAATTTGACTTTCCAATAAATTTTTTATTAAGCATTATGCCCTGCGGTATGCCACCTGCTTTTTTTTGAATAGTATAAGATAAATTTAGACCAAGTGCAGTACCAGAGCCCATTGTTTTTTTATCAAAAACAAGGTCTGCTCATCGCTAACTATGTTAATCGTGTTTATGCCAGACAACATCAATGTAGATAATGAATAGTGAAACATTGGTCTGTCAATAATTGGAATTAAGTGCTTATTTATAATGGAGGTGGCAGGTAAAAACCTCTTTCCAACACCCCCTAAAAGTAAAATTCCTTTTCTCATATTTTTTTTAGGTACCATATTAAGTATAAGTAAATTGCAATTAAAATAAGAATTGAATAAATGATATTTATATCGATATTTTGTAGCAGTAAAGCGATTAAAGTTAATAAAAAATATACGCAAATAGTCCAATTGTTATTAAATTTTAATTGTAGCAGGTGATGAAAGTGATTTTGATCAGGTTTAAAAGGATTTTTTTTATTCAATAATCTTGTTATAAAAAGTCTAAACATATCTATTCCAGGTATGCACAGTAATAAAAAAATTTCTTCTACAGATTTAATACTGCTAAATTTTGAATTGTAGGCAGATATAATACAAATTCCTAAAATTGTCGTAATTAAATAAACACCAGAATCACCCATAAAAAAAAAATTAAGCTTATTTAAAAAAAAAAGAATAAACAAAATTACAATTATACAAAATATATAAGAGTTGTTTGCTTCGTAAGAAATATAAATATAAGAAAAAGAAATTATGGATAAGCCCAAAAATAATCCATTAATGCCATCAGTCATATTGAAGGCATTTAATAATAGCGTCAAACATAAAACGGAAAAAAACAAAGAAAAATTACCCAGAAAAATTTCCTTATTAAAAGAATTGAAATTAAGTTTTGCTATTGAATATTCGGGAAAAAATTGAAAGAAGGTAAAAAAGATTGAAAAAATTAAAAACAATCTAATCCATGGATTTATGTTTTTGATGTCATCTATTAGCCCAACAATAAAGATTGTTGATGCAAGGAAGAAAATTTTAAAATCTATGTTATTTTCTCCCGTAAAAAAATCATAAAAGAAAAATTCTACAATCAAAGTAAAAAATATCAATCCACCTATCAAGGGAGTGGGCGCAGTATGTTTTTTTCTTTCGTTTGGGTAATCTATCAAGAAGAGTCTGCGAGATATGATGGATCTAAATTTGACAAAAAAATATGTGGTAAGTAAAAAAAAGATGATTTTAAATAAAAAATAATGCATTATTATTAAATGAAACTAATTAAATTTAACACCCCTTATATAACTAATCGCGAATCTGTTCACTTAAAAAAAACTATAAAAAATAAATATTTTGACAGTCAAGGACTTTATTCGAATAAGTGCAAATCCATTATTGCAAAACTACTTAATTCTCCCAACGTATTGTTAACCAGTAGCTGCACAGGTGCATTGGAGATTGCCTGCTTATCTTTGAATTTAAATGAAAATGATGAAGTGATTATTCCATCATATACATTTGTAAGTGCGGCAGATGTTTTTTTAAAAAATAAAGTTAATATCAAATTTTGTGATATTGATAACAAATTTGTAATGGATCTGAATGATCTTAAGTCAAAAATAACCTCAAAAACAAAAGCGATAGTAGTAGTTCATTATAACGGCAACTCAATAGATTTTGACAAGTTAAGAAAAATAATTGGAAAAAAAAATATTTATATTATTGAAGATGCTGCGCAAGCAATAGGTGCAAAATTTAAAAAATCTTATCTAGGTTCCCTGGGAGATTTTGGTTGTTTCTCTTTTCACAATACCAAAAATATACACTGTGGATTTGGCGGGGCTCTCATTGTTAATAATCAAAAATTATTGACAAAAGCTTTAGATATTTGGAATAGAGGAACTAATAAAAACGATTTTTTAAAAAACAAAACTAGCAAGTATACGTGGATTACAAAAGGAGCTAGCGTCCAACTTTCTGAAATACATTCAAGTTTTTTATATTCACAACTCCTATCCTTAAAAAAAAATCTAACTATAAGAAATAAAATTTGCTCAAGGTATTCAAAAAACTTAAAAAATAATTCAGATTATTTTGAAATTCCCAAATTTAATTTATTTAACAAAAGCAATAATCATATATTTTATTTAGTGCTTAAAAATAAAAATATTAGACCAAAATTAATCAGTTATTTAAAAAAATTTAAAATTGAAACAGCCTCTCACTATGAGCCTCTGCATCAATCAATTGCTGCAAAAAAATTTATAAAAAATAACATTGTATTAAAAAATTCAGACAGTCTGTCTAAAAAAATTATTCGATTACCTCTGCATCATGAAGTTAGTAACAAAAATATTGATTTTATAAGTAAAAAAATAATTTTCTTTTTCAAAGAAGTGAAAAAAAAGTGAAATATAAAATAATATTTTTTTTATTAAAAATTTGGAATCTTTATGTTTGCTTCTCTTCAAAATATCCTAATGAAAAAAATAATAAATATGTTAGTTCAAATATCAGTAATTTTAAAAAAATTAAAATACTGCTTGTGAAACCTTATAGTTATCTAGATATTTATAGCCTATCTTTTAAAAATCCAATCAAAACTTTTTTTAGCTCTATTTACAGGTTTGGGCCTGTTGGCTTGCTAGTAGATAATCATGCAGATTTTTGTATTGTAAATTCATACGATGGCAAAAAAATTAATTATAAACAATTAAAAAAAAATAACTCTAGATTAAATTTTTTAAAAATACAAAAAAAACAATCTGTAGATGTAACTTCTATTAATTTTAATGACTATGATATCGTAATTTCTTTCGAAAATACTTTGTCAGCTAAGCTTACAAGCCTTTATCCAAAAATTTTGTGGGCAAAATTTTATGAAGATCATAAAAACCCAGACTATATAAAAAGTATTTTTAAAAAGCCCAAAGGTTTTGATTTGGTATTAAATCAAACATTAGGTTTTACTCCTTATAGTTTTCTTCGCAAATCTCACTGGATTGATTTTTCCTACACCTTTGGAAGCTCTAATTTTTTAAATCATCTAAATCTACAAAAAAAAAAAGAAATTGACTTTGTGCTGGAAGTTAATCAAAAAAAATATATTAAAACACTTGTAAAAAAGATTAATCATTTAAACTGGCACTGTTTAGATGAGAGCCTTAGCCAAAAAAATTATTTAAATGTTTTGGCAAAAAGTAATTTTTTTTTAGCGGTAGATTGTCAGTCTCCAAGATGGGGTAACTCTTTAATAGAAGCTGCCTTATGTCAAAATTTGTTACTAGGTAATAGAAATCATTTTTGGAATTCTCAATTAATTATTGATGAATTACATTGCACTTCTTTCAATCAGGCTGTGAAAATTATTGAATCTTTAAAAGCAAGTAAAAATAAGTATAAGCGTTTATTAAATAAGCAAAACATTCTATTAAACTATATGAATTATCAAAGGCCTTTGAAGCAAATTTTTAATTATGCTATTTATTGCAAAAGAGAACTAAACATTCTAAAAAAATAATGAAAAAAAAAATAGCACTTATTACCGGTATTACAGGACAAGATGGAGCTTACCTCTGCGAGTTACTCCTCCAAAAAAATTATATTGTTCATGGAATGAAAAGAAGGACTTCTTTAATTAATACCCAAAGAATAAATCATATTTTTGAGAAGAATAAAGACTTAAAAAAACCACGTTTTTTTTTACATCATGGAGATATGGTTGACGTATCTTCTTTACAAAATTTAATTCAAAAATTAAGCCTACGGAAATTTATAATTTAGCTGCACAATCGCATGTCGCAGTATCATTCGAACAGCCAGACTACACAGCTAATACTGATGGCCTTGGAGTTTTGCGAATACTAGATGCTATAAAAAACTTAAGACTAGAAAAAAAAATTAAGTTTTACCAGGCAGGGACGTCTGAAATGTTTGGAAAAGTTCAAGAAACACCACAGACTGAAAAAACCCCTTTCTATCCTAGAAGTCCTTATGGTGTTGCAAAACTATACGCTCATTGGATTGTAAAAAATTATAGAGAAGCTTATGGTTTTTTCGCAAGCAATGGAATACTTTTTAATCATGAAAGCCCAATTAGAGGAGAAACCTTTGTTACTCAAAAAATTATTAAAGCTTTAGTGCGAATTAAAAATGGTACACAAAAAAAATTAGTACTCGGAAATCTTTATGCAAAAAGAGATTGGGGACATGCGAGAGATTACGTGGAGGCTATGTGGTTAATTTTACAACACAAAACACCAGATGATTTTGTAATAGCTACTGGAAAGCAATACTCCATTAAAGATTTTATAGAAATGTCGTGTAAAGAAATAGGTATTAAAATTAAATGGAAAGGTAAGGGAATTAAAGAAAAAGCATTGGATATAAATAATAAAATTATTATCGAGTGTTCTAAAAAATATTATAGACCAACGGAAGTTGATACTTTATTAGGAAATCCAGCTAAAGCAAAAAAACTTTTAAAATGGAAATCAAAAACTTCTCTAAAATCATTAATTAAAGAAATGGTTGATTCTGAGTTAGACAGTGTAAAAAAAAATAACTATGAAAAAACAAGATAAGATTTATGTCGCGGGACACACTGGATTGGTAGGATCTGCTATTTTGAGGATCCTTAAAAAAAAAAATTATACAAATATAATTACAGTATCAAGCAAAAAGCTTGATTTAACCAATCAAAAAAAAACTTTTAATTTTTTAAAAAAAAAAAACCAAAATTTATTTTTATAGCTGCAGCAAAAGTAGGAGGAATTAAGGCCAACAATACTTACAAAGCTGATTTTATTTATCAAAACTTATCTATTCAAAATAATTTAATTCACGGGGCATATTTGGCCGGAATAAAAAATATTATATTTCTAGGTTCTAGCTGTACATATCCACGAAACTGTAAACAACCAATAAAAGAGGATTATCTATTAACAGGTGCTCTAGAAAAAACGAATGAACCGTATGCTTTGGCAAAAATATCAGGAATTAAATTGTGCGAATCTTATAATTTTCAATACAAAACAAATTATAAGACTATCATGCCATGTAACACTTACGGCCCTGGCGACAACTATCATTTGGAAAACTCACATTTCTTACCAGCGTTAATAAAAAAAATTCACAATATAAAATTAGGAAAAGAAAAAACACTAAAGTTATGGGGTTCGGGAAACCCAAAAAGAGAATTTATTTATGTAGATGATTTGGCTGAAGCTTGCATACACTTTATGAGTAGAGATATAAAGCCCCTCTCATGGATTAATATAGGGACTGGAAACGATTATAAAATTAAAGAAATTGCAAAAATTGCAATGGGTATTTTAAATGTCCGTGCTAAAATTATTTTTGATCAATCAAAATTAGATGGTACCATGAGAAAAGTCATGGATACAAAGACAGCCAAAAAAAGAGGATGGATTCCAAAATATAGCTTAAAGCAGGGTATAATAGAAACATATAAAGATTTTTTAAAAAATAAAAAACATTGATAAAGTTTTCAATAATCACAGTTGTAAAAAATAATGCTCTTGAAATTGCAAGAACACTCAATAGTTTGCATGGTCAAAAATTTAATAATTATGAGCATATTATTATTGATGGAAATTCTCATGATGGCACTTCTGAAATTATACAAAAAAAAAAAAACTCTAAAATAAAATATTATAGAGAACCTGATAAAGGAATTTATGACGCAATCAATAAGGGGATTAATTTTTCAAGAGGAGAATATGTAGGATTATTGCATGCAGGTGATTTTTTTTCATCTGAAAATATTTTGTCAGAAATAAATATAAGCATAAAAAAATATGATATTTTTTTTGGAAATATAATTATTTTTGATAAAAAAAAAAATATTTTAAGATATTGGAAAAAATCGTTAATAAATTTGAGTTTTTTTAATGCTTACAAAATACCACATACGGGAATGTTTGTTAAAAGGAGAATTTTTCAAGAAGTTGGAAATTACAACATTAATTACAAAATATCCTCAGATACAGATTTTATTTTAAAAGTAAGCAAAAAAAAATACATAACATTTTATTTTGACAAAGTTATTTTATTTATGAAAAGTGGTGGCGTTAGTTCGTCATACAAAAGCTTTACCAAAAAAGTATACGAAGACCTATCTATATATCTCAAATATTTTGGTATCTTTTTTTTTGTAATTTATTTATTTAAAATTTTTTCTAAGGTTTTTGATTTTGCTATATTTCAAGATGCCTCCTTGTTAAAAAAAAACAACAAAATTTTAAAAAGGGAGTATAAAAAACTTAATAAGTAATATTAAATATTTTATATATTAAGATTGTTTATTTGAGCGAATTAAGTCAGTACATTACAACTGAAAAAAAATGCAATATTTCTATATTTCTGCTAAATCTTCAATATATGATCAAAAATTTATTAAGTTTAAAATTTGCAAGTATTACATTTAATAATATTTTAAATTTAGTATTCCCAACCATTTTCTTTTTTGCTTTAATGTTATCAGGGCGCAATGCCTTGTCATCGGAAGTAGCTATTAATACCTCCCTCTTATTCTTGTTGACAAAATCTTTGACCGCAAACCAAAGAAGTGTTGCGATATCGTCAGGCAACCTAAAAATACTTGATAAGTTTATTTCTTTTAGAATAGCAATGCTAATACCAATTTTGATACTTGGAATTATTGCAAATTTTTATTTTTTAAGTGGTAATAAAATAAATACCATATTTATTTTTATAATTTGTGCTCAATGGATTAATGAAGTTGCATTGGTCAAAAATGAATTAAGTACAGAAAAATTATTCAATAAAATTTTTTTAACAATTAATATCATTTTTTTTATTACTATATGTTTTTTGAGTTTTTATTATTACGAGTACATGTTTCTCGCTTTATTTGCTTATCTCTTTCATGTAATAATTTTTTCAATAATATTTTTTAAAAAAAACTATTTGTTAAAACTTTTTCTAATTAAAGAATCTTTTTTTTATTTTTTTAAATACATAAAGACAAATTTTTTTCTTTCTGGATTTTCATTGAATTTTGCAAATTTTATTTGGAGAATTTCAATTGTCTATTTAGTAGGTAAGGCAAATGCATCGATTTTTTTGCTATTTTTTCCATAGGATCTTTTCCTGGAACAATTTTTAATTCATCATTTGGGGCAATAATGTTAAAAAAAAAAATTAATAATATCTATTTAATTTTTTTTTTTATTTTTTTTGTATTTTTTTTAGTAGTATTTTTATTTTTTTTATCGAAATATTTAATAGACGTTTCTTTACAAAATATATTTAGTACCAACTTTTTAATTTATATTATTTTCTTTACATTGCTAGGATCGTTAATTATGCTTTTCTCATTGTATAACCGACAATTTTTTATTAATGAGCAGCCAAGTGTCTTGAATAGCATTTATAAAAAAGATATTTTTTTATCAGTATTTATATGTGCAGTACCAGTTTTACTTTTTTTAATTGGTGGCATGTTTTTCATGGGATTTTCCTATTTTATAATAGCATTAATTAGTTATATTTTCTATATTAGATAATTATAATTTTGCTATGAAAAATATTTTAATTATTTCTGAAGTTTATAAACGTGGAGGCTCTGGAAATGCGACTAAAGCCCTATTAGAATTTTTCAAAAAAAAATTTCCTACAAAAATTTTACTTCCATACTCAAGTACAAAAGATCCTAATATGCTTAGTTATTATAGCTTTTTTAGTTATTTTATTTACTTTTTTTTTAAAATTTTTTCTAGAATGTTGTCTTATGCTTTAAGTACTAATAAATATTACTTTTTTACTAACATTTTTCAATACTCTCTATTTTCCGCCAAAAAAATAAAAAAAAAATTGAAAAATTTTAAGCCCGATTATGTATTAATTCTTTGGTATGAATACATCCTCAATTATGAGGAAATCTTAAAGATTAAAAATATTTTTAGAGCAAAGATAATCATATATCCTTTTGATATGCACCCATTTACAGGTGGTTGCAGATATTCTCAGTCTTGTAATAATTATAAAAATAATTGCGATAACTGTCCCGCAATTAAAGTAAGTGGAATTGCATCAAAAAACTACCTATTTAACCAAAAAAAAATAAAAGAAATAGACCCATTGTTTTTTTTTCCCTCTAATTTCTCTATAAATTTTGCTAAAGAGAGTAAAATTATTAGTGATAAAGCAAAAAGAATGAAATTCTATTACCCTGTAGTTAAAAAAGAAAAACATAATAACATCAAATTTAATCTCAATCAGTTAGAAAATTACAACTTATTATTTAATTATAAAAAAAAATATAAACGTACTGTTTTTTGTGGATCGCAAAATGGTAAAGAATGGCGCAAAGGTATTTTTTTTTATAAATTAACTTTGAGTATCTTTAAAAATTTTTATCCAGAAACTTATAAAAATACCATGTTTATTTACTGTGGAAATGAGGGTAAAAGTTTATTTAAAAATTCAGATTCCAACTTTTTTATTTTTGACTTTCTCCCATATCATGAAATTACAAAAATTTATGAACTGTCAGATATTATTGTAATTCCGTCAATCCAAGAATGGAGTTCTTTTATGATGTCTGAATCTTTATTGTTAAATAAAAACATAATTTGTTTCGATGCAGGATCTTCTAAAGATTATATAAAAGAAGGATTCAATGGAAATATCTGCGATCCGTATAATTTTGCGAATACTGCAAATATACTTTATAAGATCCTCAATAATAAAAACCAAATAATACAAGCCAAGAAATCTTTTACTGCTAAAATCACTGAAAATAATAATAAAATAATATCTTATTTGAAATAAAGAATGAAACCAAAAAAAAAATTACTAGTAACAGGTTGCAATGGTTTTATAGGACAAAATTTTTTAAGAAATTTAGACTTAAGCAAATTTAAAGTTGTTAACATTGACTGCCTTTCTTATGCTTCTGATAAAAAAGCTCATCTCAACTTTAGAAAAGTAAAATTTGTCAAAATAAATTTAACTAACTGCAGTCAGCTTAAAGAGATATTTGATTCCTTTAAACCCGATATTGTTATTAATTTTGCTGCTCATTCACACGTAGACAAATCTATTTCTGATAGTGCATTATTCTTAGAAAATATAATTGGTACTCACAACCTGTTAAAATGTTCATTAGATATTTTTGCAAAAAAAAACATTAAATACTTACAAATTTCTACAGACGAAGTCTTCGGATCTATAAGCAAAGGTGCTTTTCACAAGCTATCACCCTACAACCCAAGCTCACCATATTCCGCATCTAAGGCATCGAGCGATCATTTGGTAAGTGCTTTTAACAAAACATATAACTTGCCAACAATGATTACATATTCTTGCAATAACTATGGTCCCTTCCAAAGTCCAGAAAAACTAATTCCCCTAACAATATTAAATTTACTTAAAAACAAAAAAATGGGTATTTATGGAAAAGGAGGACAGTCAAGACAGTGGATTCATGTTGATGATAATATTCAGGCAATTTTAAAATTGATAAATAAAAATTTTAATGGAAATGCTTATTGCATTGGATCTGAATATGAGCTCAGTAATTTAAAGTTAGTCAAAAAAATAATAAAAATTTTTAATGAGATAAAGAAAAAACAAACATACGACATAAATGATTATTTCGAGTTTGTGGAAGACAGGAAGGGTCATGATTTTAGGTATTTTTTAGATTACAAAGATTTGCAACAAGAAACTAATTGGAAGCAAGCCATTAATTTAGATTTGGGATTAAAAAAAACTATTC
>FUWD013179253.1_pt1 | contig 15762 bp, 16 predicted proteins | sample 1063281 | NCBI WGS metagenome assembly FUWD01 (sample SAMEA79048168, study PRJEB19326) | metagenome | biome: marine | reverse complement strand
CAGTGCGCGCTTTTCGTCAGGTGGGTGGTACACCCCGTTTTGTTGCTAAGGCTAAAGGTCCTTATTTCTGGGACGCTGAAGGTACACGCTATATTGATTTGATTATGTCTTGGGGTCCCATGATTGCGGGCCATGCAAACCCAGAAGTGGTTGAAGCAGTAAAGCAGGCTGCGGAAACTAGCTTTAGTTACGGCGCTCCTACCGAGGGTGAAATTGAGTTAGCAGAACGCATTTGCGAGTTGGTTCCTAGTATTGAGCAAGTGCGCATGGTATCAAGTGGAACTGAAGCCACTATGAGCGCTCTGCGTCTTGCACGTGGCTATACTGGCCGTGACCTCATCATCAAGTTCGAAGGCTGTTATCACGGGCATGCAGATAGTTTGTTGGTGAAAGCAGGCTCTGGCCTCCTGACCTTTGCGGACTCTACTCAAAATGCACCATCTTCTGGTGGTGTGCCACACGATCTCGTGAAACATACTTTGGTATTGCCATACAACGATGTGGCAGCACTGAAGGAAGTGTTTGCTAAGCAGGGGGATCAGGTTGCGGCAGTCATTATTGAGCCGATTGCTGGCAATATGAATCTGATTAAACCCTCAAAAGAATTTTTAACAACACTACGTCAATTGACTAGCCAGCATGGCAGCGTATTAATTTACGACGAAGTGATGACTGGCTTTAGGGTTGCTTTAGGTGGGGCTCAATCTCTACAGGGTATTACTCCTGACCTTACCTGTCTTGGCAAAGTCATGGGTGGCGGCATGCCGATGGCTGCCTTTGGTGGTAAAAAAGAAATCATGTCCAAACTTGCACCCTTGGGAAATGTTTACCAAGCGGGTACCTTGTCAGGTAACCCAGTAGCTGTAGCTGCAGGCTTAAAGACCTTAGAGATTATTTCTAGAGAAGGTTTTTATGAGTGCCTGACTGGCCAAACTGAAAAACTGATGGCAGGTTTAAAGCTCGCTGCTGATGAAGCGGGTGTGCCGTTCGCTGTGGATAGCGTTGGCGGTATGTTTGGCTTCTATTTTGCTAATGAAGTCCCAACTTCTTTTGAGGCAGTGACTAAAACCGATATCGAAGCGTTCAAGAAATTTTTTCACTTGATGCTCGATAAAGGGGTGTACTTAGCACCATCAGCATATGAAGCTGGATTTACCTCTATTGCACATGACAACGCCGTACTGGATGAGATTATCGCCGCAGCAAAAACTGCATTTAAAAAGTTATAAGAGGCAGTAGTCAGACTTACATTCTGAGTGGGTGGTCATAACCATCCACTTGAATGATTTCCAGAGATTTATTGGGTTTGCCGGATTCGGGAATTTCCATAGCGGTGAGTTTGCCGCCCCAGACGCAGCCTGTATCAAGCCCAATGACATTTCCTTGCTGGAGGAGTCCCAAGGTTGACCAATGTCCAAAGTAAATCAGAGAGTCTTTTGTTTTTCTCTTGGGAGCTTTGAACCAAGGGACATAGCCCTTTGGGCCATCTTCAAAACCTTCTTTGCTTTCAAATTCCATGGTACCTGTGGGCGTGCAAAAACGAATACGGGTTAGTGCATTGGTAATGACGCGCAAACGCTCATAGCCCTTAAGAGAATTGTTCCATTTGCTTGGAGTGTTGCCATACATATTTGCTAAAAAATCTTTATAGGATTTTTTGCGGAGCGCTTTTTCTACTTCTTGTGCACACTCAATTGTTTGCTGCAAATCCCATTGAGGCACGACGCCTGCATGGACGGTCAGTACCTTGCCATTACTTAATGCCATCGGTCGATGGCGTAACCAATGGATTAATTCGGCCCTATCAGGCGCATCTAGGATGGGTTGAACAGTATCGAGTCCCTTGGTTTTGCGAATGCCTGCATCAACTGCTAGCAAGTGCAGATCATGATTTCCAAGAATGCATTCAATACGTTTTTCTTGTTGTAATTGCTTTAGATAGCGCAGGGTGCCTAATGAGTCAGGACCTCGATTCACGAGATCACCCAAAAAAATCATCTTAGATTGAGTGGGAAGTTTTTTGACGAGCGCCTTTAAGGATGGTGCGCACCCTTGAATATCACCGACGGCGTAGATCTTGCTCATGCCCTATCTTAAAGCGGAACGAACTGAAGCTCGCAATTAAGTTGACGAATCCTCAGAAGTCACTTTTTTAACTACGCTATATCGCACTAAGGTCTTTTTGCGTGCCTCATCATGATTAACAACTGGTAGCGGATAGTCACGACCCAAAAGAATGCCGGCCGCTTCTAATTCAATGTGGCCAGCTTCCCAGGGTGCGTGGATGGATTTCTTGGAAAGCTTATCTAGTTGAGGTAAGTAGCGACGGATAAATTTTCCTTCGGGATCAAATTTTTGGGATTGGGTAATGGGATTAAAGATGCGGAAGTAGGGTTGCGCATCGCATCCTGAAGAAGAGGCCCATTGCCATCCACCATTATTAGAAGATAGTTCAAAGTCATTGAGGTGTTTTGCAAAATACATCTCACCCCAGCGCCAATCAATTCCTAGATCTTTAGTAAGAAAGCTGGCAACCACCATACGTAGGCGGTTATGCATATAGCCACTTTGGTTGAGTTGGCACATAGCAGCATCTACCAATGGGTAACCCGTTTTGCCATCACACCAAGCTTTAAATAATTTCTTAGCAGTAGCACCGCTTTCCCATTCAATATTGTCGTAGTCTGGCTTGTAGGCTGCGCCCTCAGCAAGGCGTGGGTAATTGGCTAAGATCATGAAATAAAAATCACGCCAGATTAGCTCGCTTAACCAGATCGTTGCACCCATGCTGCCAGCAAGCATGCGGCGATGTGCTTCACGCACTAGGCCGCGAATGGAGAGCATGCCAAATCGGAGATGTGTGGATAGATAGCTCACACCTTTGATGGCTGGGAAATCTCGACCGATTTGGTACTGATCGATGCGGCGCAGGAAATCCTCCAAGAAACTCTGACCACCTTCAGATCCTGGTGGAAGGTAGGCTTCAATCCCAGTCGGGCTAAAGCCCATAGACTCTAGCGATGGAAAGGGCGCCTCTAATGATTTTGGGATAGCGCATAACTGACCCCTTTTAGGATCGCAGTCATAGGCTGCAATATCTTTTTCTTGTAGCGTCTTGAGCCAATTATTTTTATATGGCGTAAAGATGGAGAACACAGTATTGGAGTTGGTGAGAATTTCCTTCTTCTCAAATATCACTTGATCTTTGAAGGTCTCCAATTCAATGCCAAGCTTTTCTAGTGATCTTGCTACAGACGCATCGCGGGCTATGGCCGAGGGCTCATAGTCATGATTGGTGTAAACGGTATTAACACCCAAAGTCTCGGCTATCTTCGGAATACACGTAGTGGGCTTGCCGTACTGAATAATCAGTCCACCACCTTGTTTGCGTAATTGCTCGTCGATTTGCTTTAGACCTTGCCAAATAAAGTCTACGCGGCGATCATGTTTAAGGCCGCTTACATCTAGATCTTCTGCTTTCAGCGGATCCAGAATGTCGGTATCAAAGATAAACGCTAGCCAAACTTGGGCATTATTTTTCAGGGCGCGGTGAAGTGCGGCATTGTCATAAAGACGTAAATCACGGCGGAGCCAAACGAGCGCTTTTTGCATAGGCAACATCTTATGGCTTATTTGAGAAAAGTGCTTGATTGCATTAGATTTTCTGTAAAATGTCTCTCATATGACCACGGCCAAGAAAGCCTCTACAGAAGCCTCTCGGACTTCGGATTCAGCCTCATCGCTAGAGTCATCCATTTCTTTTTCTGCTGATCATCTAGCAAACCAATTCCTTATTGCTATGCCAGGGATGGTCGACCCCAATTTTGCGGGTTCAGTTATTTATCTTTTTGAGCACACTGAACGGGGCGCAATGGGTTTGGTGATTAATCGCCCGACTGAGCTGGATATGGGCGCCTTATTTGAAAAAATTGAGGTCAAGCTGGAAGCTGAGCCAGTATCTGAACAACCGGTCTATTTTGGTGGTCCAGTGCAGATTGAGCGTGGTTTTGTCTTGCACGAGCCGACTACAGAAGTAGCCTACAGCTCCTCTTTGGCCGTTCCAGGAGGTTTGACCATGACAACGTCTAAGGATGTGCTTGAGGCCGTGGCAACAGGTTCTGGGCCTAGTAAATTCTTAATGACCCTGGGCTATGCGGGCTGGAGTGCTGGTCAGCTCGAAGAGGAAATTACCCTCAATGGCTGGATAAATGTTCCTCTATCCCAGCAGCAAATGATTGAGATTATTTTTAATACCCCCTCTAGCCAGCGTTACGAGAGGACGATAAGTCTTTTGGGTTTTGATCCATCCCATCTTTCTGGCGAGGCAGGGCATGCCTGAGGGCATGAAGAAGGGCGTAGAGTTGACGGTCATGGCCTTTGACTTTGGGACGCGACGTATTGGTGTTGCTGTTGGCAATACTCTGACCAAAGCTGGTCAGCCCTTGAGAGTTATTGAGGAGCCATCTGAAGATGTGCGATTTAAGGCTATTCAAACCCTCATCAAAGAGTGGCAACCAAATCAGTTAGTAGTGGGGCTGCCGTGCCACCCTGACGGCACTGAACATGAGATGAGTGCCAAGGCTCGTCGCTTTGGCAATCAGTTGCACGGACGCTTTCTGCTGCCGGTGGAGTGGGTGGATGAGCGCTATACCTCGGCTGTTTTAGAGGTTGATCCCGATATGCGAGACAATTTGGATGCCGAGTCTGCGGCCTTGATTTTGGAGCAGTATTTTCTTGAGAAGAATTGGATTAGTTGAGATGAATGCAGAGCAGTCCTATCTGAAATTGCTAGAGACTTTGAGTCAGCGTAAAAAAGCAGGCGATTCATTTGAGTTGGCCGGTCTCGCAATGGGCGGGGCTTGGATTGCAGAGCGTTTAGCTACAGATTTAAATCTTCCCCATTTCGGCGTTATTAATGTGGCGTTTCATCGAGATGACTATGCTGAGAAGGGTATGACAGCTCTTCGTACTGCCAGCACGATGTCAACTCATCTTCCTTTTGAGGTCAACGGTGCAAAAGTCATTTTGATTGATGATGTTTTGCTCACTGGTCGTACGGTTCGCGCAGCACTAAATGAGTTATTTGATTTTGGTAGGCCGGCACAAGTGGAGTTGATGGTTTTGGCAGATCGTGAGAATCGTGAGTTGCCGATCTCAGCAGATTTTGTAGGTGCTCGAGTCAGTGTTCCAGAGTGTCAAATTTTAGTTTTAGAAAAAGATGGTGCTGGCAAGTTCAGCTTCCAATTAGAGGAGCGAGCAGCATGAGTGGAATGAACGAATTGGCCAATGCCCCGGTAAATCAATTTAATGCCGCTGGTGAGTTAACCCATTTGTTGACTTTAGAAGGTTTGCCAAAAGAACAGATTTTGCATATTTTAGACACCGCTCAACAATTTGTGAGCGTTACTGATCCGGCCAGAGAAGTCAAAAAAGTCCCTCTTTTGCGCGGCAAGAGTGTATTCAATCTGTTCTTTGAAAACTCTACCCGTACTCGCACCACTTTTGAGATTGCTGCTAAGCGTTTATCGGCTGATGTGATTAATTTGGATATTTCCACCTCATCTACTGCAAAAGGCGAAAGTCTTTTAGACACGATTGATAACTTAGTGGCGATGCAGGCAGATATTTTTGTAGTGCGCCACGGCGTTTCTAGGGCTCCTATAGAAATTGCTCAACATATTCCTGCGCATGTGCATGTGGTCAATGCGGGTGATGGTAGTCACCAGCATCCGACTCAAGGCTTGCTGGATATGTACACGATGCGTCACTTCAAGAAAGACTTCAGTGGTTTGAAGGTAGCAATTGTGGGTGACATTGTGCATAGCCGAGTTGCTAAATCAAATATTTGCGCTTTGAGAACTTTGGGCTGTACGGACATTCGTGCGATTGGCCCTGAGAGTCTTTTGCCAAGTAATTTAGATATGCTGGGTGTAAAGGTTTTCCACAGTATGGAAGAGGGGCTTAAGGATGTTGATGTAGTCATGACCTTGCGTATTCAAAAGGAACGAATGGAAGCAGGACAAGTTCCAGAGGGTGATGCTTTCTTCAAGCAGTATGGTTTAACGCCTGCACGCTTAGCCTTGGCTAAGCCTGATGCTATCGTGATGCATCCAGGCCCCATGAACCGTGGAGTAGAAATTGATTCTGCTGTAGCTGATGGTCCTCAGTCAGTCATTCTCAATCAGGTTACCTTTGGTATTGCGGTGCGCATGGCAGTCATGTCTATCGTTGCTGGTAACTAGACACCATTTCGAACTGCTACGAAAATGCAAAAAAGAACTGGTTAATCCTGTCGCATGGTTTCAATATGGATGGTCGGGCTGCTAGCCTCACTATCACTGACAAAATTCCTTATTTATTAGATGCTGGTATCAAGCCACATGTTTTTAGCGCAATTACTGGTATCAAAGATGGCCGTTTTCCGCACAAGCAATTTTTAGCTTGGGGTCCAGCCGCTTTTCGTTTTGATTTCCGCCATTGGATTGCTAATCAATACGGCAGGGGATGGTTTTATAAAGTCTCTACAGGTTCAGTTTCAATATTGCTTGCGCCGTTTATCGCGCTGGAGAAATTCTTTCTTGGCTACTCCAGTCAGTGGTCTTGGGCAATGCCAGCCTACATACATGGCTTAAAGCTAATCAGGGATGGCAAGGTGGATTTGATTTATTCCACTGGTGGCGCTTGGTCTGCGCACTTAGCAGGTTTATGGCTCAAGAAAAAACTGGCCTACCTTGGATTGTGGAAATTCATGATCCGCTAGTAATACGTCAAAGCCCAATTGATCCTGGGATTGATAAGCCCAAAAACCGTGATGCACAATTTCGCCAATATTTAGAAAAGCAAATTTGTAAATATGCAGATTTAGCTTGGTGGTTTACTGATGGTGCTTTGCATTACGCTAAGGTTCGCAATCCTAAGCTCAACACGCCAAACAATGCCCATGGTTTTATGGTGCTTCCTGGTGCAGAGCCGCCAGGAAGTCTAAGTGAGTCCAGCATCCATCAGTATTCTGAGTATCTGAATTTATGTCACTTTGGCTCATTGGCCAACGACCGTTCACTCTCAACCATTCTGAATGCTCTTGTCCCATTGTTTAAGAAATTTCCTGAAGCTCGAGAGCGAATTCGGGTTCATGCTTATGGCGCGCCTTTAGATCCACTAACAGTCGAATCACTTAAAGCTCTTCAATTTGAAGATGTGTTGTTAGCCCATGGCCGCCTGGAGAAAGATGCGATAACTGGAAAATCAGGGAGAGAGCGGGTTGTTGAAAAGATGCAATCTGCAGATGTCTTGATTCTTTTACACGGCAATGATGAATGGTGCGCTGAGTACATTCCCTCCAAGCTTTACGACTACTTTTGGACTGGTAGACCGATTTGGGGCATTACCCATCGCAACCCCCAGTTGGATCAGATGCTACTTGATCGTGGTGCTTACTTGAGTCCGCAGATCGATTCTGAGGCTGTAGCGCTCGCTTTAGAAAGAATCTGGTTAGATTGGAAAAGTCAGCGTTTGATAGAGTCAAAGTGGTTGCCGGTTGGAGTTGATCAGGCGGTTTCTGAGATCCTGATTGAAGTGCAAAGCAGATCAAAATAAAGAAAAGGAATTCATTTGAAAGACTTTGTTCTTTATTGCAAATCCTACTCAAGAGATTTCTTGCGCCTAAAGAGGCTTTTGGAGTCTGTGAAGCGACATAATATCGATCACATTCCCTTTTATATTTCTACTCCAACTGCTGAGAAGGCATTGTTGGAGGAGGTACTCGGTAAGGCGGGTTACAACTGGGTGGCGGATGAAGACATTGTTGGGTCTAATCCTTGTGCTGATTTAGTTCGTTATCGTGAAATGTCTGGAAGACTTTCTCAGCAGATCATAAAAGCAGAATTTTGGCGATTAGGCCTTGCTGAAAACTATCTTTGTTTGGATTCCGATAGTAAATTTATTCGTGATTTTAAAAAATCAGATTTTGTTACAAATGAGAATATCCCTTATACAGTTCTGCATCAAAATAAAGAGTTGTTTCAAATTGCAGCTAATCGTGGACATCCTAAACTGAAGCAAGATCTCAGGATAGAGGCTGAGCGTGTTCAGAAATTATTCAATCGAGTGGGCCCCAATTTTTATTGCGCGCCAGCTCCATTCAATTGGTCAGCTAAAGTCTGGCAATCTTTGGATCAAGAGTATTTGCAACCCCAAGGTATTAGCATTTGGGATCTTATTACCTCGTATCATCCAGAGTCATTGATATATGGGGAGGCGGCAATGAAATATCACGCTATCCCCTTAATTGCGATTGAGCCTTTATTCCGAACATATCACTATGACTGGCAGTTTTTTTTGATGAAGCGTTTGGGTGAAACTGAGGCTAAATTAGCAGAAAATTACTTCGGCGTGATTTATCAGTCTGCTTGGGATGTGGATGACCATTTTGGCGCCACAAAAAAATCACTGCCATCTCGACTATTGAGACGTATTAAGCGTTTGGGTAGGTATTTGCAAAGTTATTTTAACTTTATGGATAACTTGCCACCAATTCTTCTTACCTCGAGCGTTATTGCGATGGATCAATCGGTTCATCTCAAAGATGAAAAATTGAGGATATTTCATACTTTAGAGTCAATTAAAAAGTGGTTGGACATATCCCCTAAAACAAATATGTATTGTGTGATGGATCTGGATTTGATTTCTCTTCATTAGTGGCAGAGCAATTTCCAAATGCAAATATTGAATGTATATTTTTTAATAACGACCCAGCGTTAATTAAAGTGCATGGGAAAGGTTTCGGCGAAGGAGAAATTATTCGCTATGCTCTAGAGCACTCAAAAACTCTACGTGAGTCTCAATGGTTTTCAAAATGCACTGCTAAGCTTTGGGTTGATAATTATCTAGAATGCACTGCAGAGTGGAATGGAAAATTTTTATGCCAAGTTTTTTTCTCCAATACATTTTCCTTGAAGAGTGCTCAACCAGAGTACATTGATACTCGCTTCTATTTGGCGGATACGGATTTTTATAAAGCATACTTAGCTCACGCCCACACTGATATTGGGGGCGTTAGTGGCATCAGTATTGAGGATAGGTTTCTAGAAATAGCAATGCGTGAGAATCTAAATAGCTTTATTTTCAAGAACCCTCCCGTAGTTTGTGGGGTAGGAGGTGGATCTGGAAAGTACTATAAAGATTCCAGAATTCGACGCGTAAAAGAGAGGATTCGTTCCTGGCTAATTTCTCGTAATGAAAAATTTGGGCAACTATTTAACAGGCCTTAACGCCACCATCTTTATTTTGCGTGAAATTCTTAGTAATAATTATTCCCAGCAGCAATGCCATGACAAAGGCCTGCATTTCTAGCATTTGATCCCTTTGTACCGAGTCTAACAATCCCCTTAAGATCCAAAGTGACGCGCTTGCGAATAGGGCCATTCCAAATGGGGCGACTAAGGGCGTATTCGCTCTCAGGGCATTTCGTCCCCGGTACATATAAGTCAAGAGAGTCAATAACAGCAATGCAGCTCCCGGCAGCCCAATTGCGAGCGCTGTATCTACCCAGGCATTGTGTGTATGCGAAATAAATATCGCAGGTTTGCCATTACAGAGTTTCGTAATAGCTTGTTGATAGGCTTGCTTAGATTGGTCTATACCCATAGGATTTTCAAGGGTCAGTGATGCGCCAGATCGTGCCGCCATGACTCGTGCTCCATCCCCATCAACAATGCTATCCAACCCCTTTTGAATTGCGGGTGTAATGATTACGCCTTTGGACTTAAGAGCAGACTCAAGGGATCCTATGCCCTCGCAATAGATGCTACCCGGATCTCCTTCAAATCCAAGTGAAATCCTGGAAAGGATGCCACCCCATCGATTGGGGTCACTTTTGAGTCCAACTTGGTAGGCTCCAGCAATCAGAATCAAAACCGATAAGGTGCCAATGAACTTATTTCTCAAGCTGATTTTATTGCCACCCCCGATAAAGAAGTGTGTGAGCGAGATAAAGAGAATAGTAATTAAAACGAATCCTGTCCCCCCTCGACTGGCTGCCAATAGAGGCGAGCAGATGCAGATAATAAGAAGCCCTATGGTTGTTAGCTTGGCAAACTTAGATTTAGCTTGATATAGAAAGTATGTAAATAAAAATATTGAGGCTTGTAGGGCTGTGTATCCCAAGTCTCCATGTATCTCATTTATTCCCCAATAGCCCCAAGGTATAGAGCCAACTTCCAAGCCCTTTATGAATGAGAGTGCTAGATGAATGTAAAGGGGGGTGGAAAATGCGATACCCAAAAAGAGAAGAGTTTTAATCGAATTCTTCTTGCCCAGAAGAAGTCCCGCGCCAGCACCAATAATCGAGAAGAGAATGAAGTGCATCCACTCAGCACGAAAGTTACTAAAAGCAACTGGATAATTCTTGGAAAAAAGAAGGAGCTGCAGAAGCAGGTAGATGAAGAAAAAGGCTAGCGCTTTATTTTCTTGAAAAAAAGGCTTCCAATGTGGCTTGTTTGCAAAAATTAATATTAGTAGTAGCCCTTCACATATATATCTGCCGGCAATGGTGTGTGGGATGTTCCATAGCGTAATGAGGGTAAATAGCAGGAGAAATAATGCAATTTTTTGCAATCGTTCTAAATTTAAGTTCATTTTCCGCTCATCCACATGATATTCGTATGATTATTGCTCAGAATCTGACCTCAGGTTTGAATTCATGGGTGCCGAAGGTAAAATCTACCCTTATACAAAATACGGTAGTCAGAGAGAATATTTATGATTTTAGTGACAGGTGGCGCTGGTTTTATTGGTGGCAATTTTGTTTTGGATTGGTTGGCCAATCCAAAAGCCGAAGGTGTCATTAATCTCGATAAGCTGACTTATGCTGGTAATCTGACTACTCTCGATTCACTAAAGAATGATCCGCGCCATATCTTTGTTCATGGTGATATTGGTGATAAAGAGTTGGTAGCGAAGTTATTAGCAGAGCACCAGCCGCGTGCGATTGTCAATTTTGCTGCTGAGAGCCATGTGGATCGCTCAATTCATGGGCCCGCTGAGTTTGTAAATACCAATATTGTTGGTACGTTTAATTTGCTGGAATGCGCGCGTGACTATTGGAATGGTTTGGATGCGGTCAGAAAGAATGCATTTCGTTTTCATCATGTGTCTACTGATGAGGTTTATGGCTCCCTATCTTTGGAGGATCCAGCGTTTACAGAAAAAAATGCTTACGAGCCCAACAGTCCATATTCTGCCTCTAAGGCGGCCTCTGATCATTTGGTGCGCGCTTGGTTTCATACCTATGGCTTTCCAGTGGTCACAACTAACTGCTCCAATAACTACGGCCCATATCACTTCCCGGAGAAGTTGATTCCCTTGGTGATTTTGAATGCGCTCAATAGTAAGCCATTACCTATTTATGGTGATGGTCAGCAAATTCGCGATTGGCTTTATGTGGGTGATCATTGTGCCGCGATTCGTGAAGTGTTGGCTAAGGGGATATTAGGCGAAACCTACAACATTGGCGGTTGGAATGAAAAGGCCAATATTGATGTGGTTAAAACTATCTGCGCAATTTTGGATGAATTAAAGCCGCGCTCTGATGGCAAGTCATATGTCGATCAGATTACCTACGTGAAAGATCGTCCGGGCCATGATCGTCGCTATGCCATTGATGCTAGCAAGGTTGAGCATGAGCTAGGCTGGCGACCTGCTGAAACTTTCGATACTGGTATTCATAAGACGGTGCAGTGGTATTTAAATAATCCCGTTTGGGTGGAGGGTGTTGTCAGCGGCTCCTATCGCGACTGGTTACAAAAGCAGTACAACTAAGGCTGACTTCATCTCTATGAATATTTTAGTGTTGGGTAAAGATGGTCAATTAGGTAATGCGTTTCATGTTTTGCTAGATTCGCTCTTACCTGCTTTGGTAGATAAGCTCAACATTCAATATGTGGGCCGCTCTGAATGCGATCTTGCTGATGCGACTGCTTTAAGTGCACTCTTAAAGAAATTGCAGCCGCAGTTGATTATTAATTCATCTGCTTATACGGCGGTCGATAAGGCTGAGACCGATATCGATCAAGCCTTTGCAATTAATGCAAAAGCTCCTGAAATCATGGCGCAATATGCCTCAAATCATGATGCCACCTTGGTTCACTATTCAACAGACTATGTCTTTGATGGTGAGAAATACGGCTATTACCTCGAAGATGACATACGTAAGCCTTTAGGGGTTTATGGAAAAAGTAAGGCTGCTGGTGAAGAGGCAATTGCCAGAGTCTTTGCCGGCAATACCAGTAGCGGTCAATATGCCATCTTCAGAACCAGTTGGGTGTATGGAGATGGTGGTAATTTTATTCGGACCATCTTGCGACTAGCTAAAGATCGTGAAGAGCTGAAAATTATTGATGATCAATATGGGGTTCCAACGAGTGCTGCATGGTTGGCGCAAGTGAGTCTAGACTTGGTGGCAGATGACAAGCTGAGAATTAAAGAATTTCCTTCCGGCATTTACCATGCAGTTCCCGCTGGAGAAAGTACATGGCATGGCTTGGCAACCTTAGCAGTGCAGGTAGCATTAGAAGCGGGAGTGACCTTGAAAGTAGTGCCAGGTGCAATCAAACCCATTCCCGCGGCGGAATATCCTTTGCCCGCCCCTAGGCCCATGAATTCAAGGATGTCTACGGACAAACTCGGTCGGGTCTTGAGGGGTCGAAGCGATATGTCAAAATTGGAGCAATTAAATCAGCCTTGGGATCAGGCTGTCCGGTCTTATGTCAATCGTTTGGCTAAAGATGGACTTATCTAGAAAGAATGCTATGGCAGTAAATCAGATGAATCGCAAAGGTATTATTTTGGCAGGGGGGTCGGGCACTCGTTTGTACCCAGTGACTCAGGCTGTTTCTAAGCAACTAATGCCCGTCTATGACAAGCCCATGGTGTATTACCCTTTGACTACGCTGATGCTTGCGGGCATCCGTGATATTTTGCTGATCTCTACACCGCATGACACGCCACGCTTTGCAGAGTTGTTGGGTGATGGTTCGCAATGGGGTTTAAATATTGAGTATTGCGTACAGCCATCCCCCGATGGTTTAGCACAGGCATTTACTTTAGGAAAAAACTTTATTGGCAATAATCCAAGTGCTTTAGTGCTGGGCGACAATATTTTTTATGGCCATGAATTGGTCGATCAACTCTATAGCGCTCATGCTCGTAATGATGGTGCGACGGTCTTTGCTTATCATGTCACGGATCCTGAGCGTTATGGCGTAGTAGAGTTTGATAAAGATTACAAAGCATTATCTATTGAAGAGAAGCCTCTTAAGCCGCGAAGTAGTTATGCAGTAACAGGGCTCTATTTCTATGACAATCAGGTTTGCGATATCGCCTCCTCGATTAAACCTAGTGCACGTGGCGAACTGGAGATTACCGATGTCAATCGTGTTTATCTCGAAAAAAATGAGCTTAGCGTAGAAATCATGGGGCGTGGTTTTGCCTGGCTGGATACCGGAACACATGATTCTTTATTGGACGCTGCTGGCTTTATTGCGACGCTACAAAAGCGCCAAGGCCTAATGGTGGCTTGCCCTGAGGAGATTGCTTATCGTCAGGGATGGATTAGTGCTGAGACGGTACAAAAGGTGGCTACTCAATTAAGTAAGAATAGTTACGGTCAGTATTTAAGTAAGATTTTGAATGAGCTCAATAGTTCTGCCCAGCCTGTTTCCCTGTCGCATAAGAAGATGATTGGATGAGTGCCACCGTGAAATTGCAAGTCAAGCCTACGGCTATTCATGATGTATTGGTAATCGAGCCGAAAGTATTTGGTGATGAGCGCGGCTGGTTTACAGAATCTTTCAACGCCCAAGATTTTTGTATAGCCACGGGTTTGAATGTGGAGTTCGTTCAAGACAACCATTCCTTTTCTCGGCAATGGACATTGCGTGGACTGCATTATCAATTGGAGCAAGCTCAGGGTAAGTTGGTTCGGGTTGTAGCTGGCAGCGTTTTTGATGTTGCTGTGGATATTCGAAAAGATTCGCCAACTTATGGCAAGTGGGTCGGACTCGAATTAAGCGCTCAAAATCATAAGCAACTCTGGATACCTGCAGGTTTGGCCCATGGCTTTCTTGTGCTATCCGAGACTGCAGAGTTTTTATATAAAACAACGGACTACTATCATCCGCAAAGTGAAGCTTGTTTGGCTTGGAATGATCCAGCCGTGGGTATAGTATGGCCCTTGCCAAAAGGCATCATGCCCAATATGAATGCCAAAGATTCTGCTGGTTTATCGTGGGATGCTGCCCCTAAGTTTTAATCAAATTTAGGCGTATTTTCAAAAGATAAGATAATGCTCGCATGAGCAATTCCCCCAAAATCCTATTAGTGAAACTATCCTCTCTTGGGGATGTGTTGCATAACTTACCGATTTTGTGGGATTTGCGCGCACGCTTACCAGAAGCTCAAATCGATTGGGTGGTGGAAGAGGGGTATGTACACCTCTTGGAGCCTCTATTATCAAGAAGCGGTTTTAGGGGTATCGATCGCATCATTCCTTTTGGGCTACGCCGCTGGAAGAAAAATCTTTTTAATCTGACGACATGGAAAGAGTTTTTTGAGTTTGGAAAAACCCTTCAAGCTAGCACTTACGAGGTATTGATCGAAACGCAGGGTCTGCTGAAATCTGCCATCGTATGCTCCTTAGCCAAGAAAAGTCCTAGTGCCGTAGTTGCAGGCCTTGCCAATGCAACAGAGTTTTCTGGGTACGAGCCTTTAGCTAGATCTTTTTACAACCAGTCAGTGCAAGTTCCTAGGCAGTGCCATGCTGTCGATCGTTCGCGTTGGGTGATGTGCTCAGCATTGGAGTGGCCTTTAATAGAGCGCAGTAATTCGCCGCAGTTTTATCCAGCAGAATGGGTTTCTACTATTTCAAAGACTTCCGTTGATGGCCTTCATGCACCTTATGTCTTGTGCTTTCATTCCACGGCTCGAGAAGCTAAACGTTGGTCTAATGACAAGTGGATTGCCCTAGGCAAAGATTTATCTACTCATGGATATCAAGTGGTTTTCCCTTGGGGCAGTCTCTCTGAAAAAGCACTTAGCGAATTACTCGCTGCGCAGATTCCAAATTCACTGGTGCCCCCAGCCTTTTCGATTGAGGATGCGTTTTCGGTAATTGCTGGGGCAGCTTTAACGGTAGGGGTGGATACAGGTCTGACGCATTTGGCGGCAGTTCTCGATAGGCCTACTGTCGAAATCTATTGCGACTCACCTCGCTGGAAAACTGAGGGTTACTGGTCTGAGAAAATTGCCAATGTGGGCGATATTCAAAATCCACCAAGCGTTCAAGAGGTTCTTGAAGCTTCTCTTAGGCTGCTTCGGCCTTAGCGCAGCAGGGTATTGATGGAGATCAGATCTTCGTCTGTTAGTGATGCTACATGAGCCTTTAATTTAATAGCATTCAGAATCGTGTTGTAGCGCGCCTGCTGTAACTGCGAGCGAGTAGTGATTACGGTATCTAATGCGATCAATACGTCAATATTAATTAAGGTCCCGACCTGGAATCCGAGCTTGCTAGATTCAAGCGCTGAAGTGGAAGAACGCTCTGCAGCCTCATACGCTTTAACGCTTGCCAGTCCACCATAGAAGCCAGTAAATGCTGCGCGAGTGCTTTGCGCGGCTGTACGTCTCGCATTATCGTAATTCGCCTTAGCCGCATCTAGTAGGGCTGCATTCTGACGAATCAGAGAGCTGTTGTATCCACCAGAGACC
>FUWD013185956.1_pt1 | contig 15765 bp, 16 predicted proteins | sample 1063281 | NCBI WGS metagenome assembly FUWD01 (sample SAMEA79048168, study PRJEB19326) | metagenome | biome: marine | reverse complement strand
TTGCTTGGATAACGCGGTTATGGAAAACTGGTTTGGGATTATGAAGACCGAGTTCTTCTATCAAGAGAAGTTTGAGAGTGTGCAGTCGTTTAAAGCAGGGCTAAAGGAATACATCCACTACTACAACCACGATCGAATCAAACAAAACTAAAGGGATTGAGCCCGGTGCAATACCGAACTCAATCCCTCGTGCTAACCTAACTAAACCGTCCAACTACTGGGGGTCAGTTCAGATGTTTGGTGGCTTTTTACATACTAGCTCGTTATTGGTAATAGCCTGTTTTGTTTTACAAGACAGCAATCTCACCATTTTGTGGGCCCATACCAAAATCGGCATACACGCCTACCAGTTTGACTACCGCATCGCCTGTACTTAGTCTTGCCTGAGCATCGTTGGCTATCACATAGGTATCACGTTCATAATTAAAGTAACCCGTTTGATTGGCTCCAATAGCTACAGCTGCCGCAGCTAATGCCTCGGTAATATCTGGGGCTAACAGTACGCTACGACTCACATCAGTAACAGAGGCTGATTGATTGATGGCACGAAAATCAAACAGATCACCAGTGTTCGCATTGCTTACGGTAGTTAATTCCGACAGAAATGCAGATACAGTTGCACCGGTACCCACGATTACTGTATCAACACCTAAGCCACTTAGATCGGCTGACTGGTTTAATGCATTAAATTGCACGCTGTCTACGCCTGCTCCAGTGGTCGCTGAGGCGCCGTCACCATTTAAAATAATGTCATCTATACCAATGCCGCCATTAACTACGCCGGACTTGGCGCCATTGGTAATCAAGCTACCGCCACTGCCAGCCATAATTGTTAGGCCATCATAGGTCACGGTGACATTGCTACCTGCAACAGAGTCATCCGCGCCGGCATTGATAATCAGTTTTCCTGTTGCCAATGTGCCATCAATCGCTGTTAAGCCAGCGGGCAAAGTAATATCAATCAGTGAGGTCGCCGAAGTATTGACATCGACATCTCCTAGGGTAAATTGCTTGGCACCGCTAATATTAATTTGTACAGTGCGATCCAATTGATCTACGTAGTCAGTGATCGTATTACCTACGCCAGAAGCGGCCACGCCACCGGAGATAATATTAACTGCCTCCATATGCGCTGATGTAAATGACTGCACTACATCGGCAACTGCAGTAGTGCTTGTATTGGCAAAGGTAATTTTGGACGCATGAAGTGAGAGGCGGGTATTGGCAACATACTCTTGGACGTTGCCATAGTTCGTGGCTGTGGCAGCCGCCAAGATCAGTTGTACGCCGTTGCCATCAACTTGATCTACGATGATAGGACTAGTACCGGTGGTTCCAGTGGTAAGGGTGAGGATAGCGCCAGAGTTTACGGCTGCTGCCAGTGTTGCCTCTGCGGCAATGGCTGAGGTAGCAGTTGAGGTGACGTTATTGAAAGCGGTCTGCGCAATACTTGTATCGTCGCTATGCAAATCAACAGCAAAGAATTCGCCTACTTGCACTTTATTTTGTACTAGCAATCCATCGGCAGTGCCCACTTGCATAAAGGCTGCATTGGTCAAGTTAAATACGACGTCGGGAAAAGTCTGTGCACCTGAATTAATCTGACCTACCCAATAGTTCAATCCGTCAGTGTCGGGAGCTCGGTCCAGCACATTCAAATAGAGCTTGGTGACTTGCCCAACAGTGGTGAGACCAGCATATTCGGAGATGAATTCAGGGGTGTTGGAAAAACTTTGCATAATCTGGTACGGGGTTGCACCTGCATCCATTTGGCCAAGCCAAAACTGAAAGCCTGAGGCATCTGGAGCGCGTCCAAATGCACCGATATAGAGCATTGCTACATCATCTTGAAATACTTGGCTCGAACTTGACATTTTTTCCTTGATTTAATTAATTGAACAGACTTTATAAAAAGCCTTGTAAGTGGGCGATATTCCTTTATATTAACAAATCCTCAGTAATTTACCCCCCCACATTGCAGTGCACCATCTGGAAATACTCATGACTACTCTTCTTGTTACCAATTTGAATGACTCTGGAGCTGGCTCACTTCGAGCTGCTATTTTGGCTGCCAATGCAGCCCGGTCGGATAGCCCCATTAGCATTAACTTTGCAGTGGCTGGAACGATTACGCTTGCTTCTGCACTGCCGAGTATTACTAGCAGTGTTTTTATTGATGCCACTACTGCGCCAGGTCATACCACTGGCCCGTCAGTAACCATCGATTTTCATCAAAATAGCGGGCTTGATTTTGCTTTGGGTTCAAGCGGCTCCAAATTAATTGGCTTAGCCATTGGTAACTCATCAACGAATGGCGTTACTCTGCGTGCCAGCAACATTACCTTAGATAAAAACTATATCGGTCTTTCTGCAGACGGTAGCGGTCTTGGTAATACAGCTGATGGAGTTTTCATCACAGCCCTTTCTAGTGGCAACAAAATTGGTTTAAATGATTCACATGTTTCAGGAGTAATCGGCAACGTCATTTCTGATAACGGTGGAAACGGTATCAGTATTCATGGCTCCATGGGCAATATTTTGGTTGCCAATCGAATTGGAACAAGCGTAGATGGCAATACTGCAATTGGCAATTTTCTCGCTGGCGTGCATATTACAGATGGCGCAAGTAATAACACCGTTGGTGGCACTGTCTATGTAGATGCAGCCACAGGACAGGTCAATAACCCTACGGGTGATAAAGGCACGGTTCCTGGTACTTTTATAGTGCCGCCTTTAGGTAACTTGATCTCCGGAAATAGCGGGGATGGCGTACTGATTGATTTGCAATCTCAAAACAATGTCCTTAACGGAAATTTTATTGGTACCGTTGCAAATGGCGATAGTGCTTTAGGTAATGGCCGTGATGGCGTTCATATCTTAGGTGCTGATAACAATTCCCTCATTGGTTGTGAATTTGAAAATCAGCCCTTTGTGTATTACAACGTGGTGAGTGGAAATGCATGGAATGGTTTGCACATTACCAATTCAGATGATGTAGTAGTTCAGGCTAACTTCTTTGGTATTGGCGCTAATAATGCTGCTTTAGTTGGTAATGGCCGTAATGGTATTTTGGTTGATGGCGATTCTAAGGGCGCTACTGTGGGCGGCGTCATTCCATTGGGTAACGTCTCCGGCGGTAATGGTGAGAATGGTATTTATGTCACTGATGTTGCTAGTGGCTTTACTACTTTTAATACCTTTGGCGGACTTTTTGCTTTTCAGGGCGCAGCACCTAATGGTGACAATGGCTTGCTGATAGATTCCACTGGTGGCGGTCAGATTATCCGTACCAATGTATTTTCTGGAAACCTTGGAAATGGTATTCGTCTAGCGGGCGATGCCTCTGGAATCACGATTGACCCTAATATTGTTGGTCTTGATACAGTTGGGAATGCGCCACTCCCCAACTCTCAAGATGGACTTTCAATTAGCAATACTGCACACGATATTACGGTGGGTGGTTACACGCAGTCGATCATTCCTCAAAATACCTTTTCTGGAAATCTTGGCTACGGTATCGCGCTGTACGGGAACGTGTATAACATCAATATTTTCGACAACAGTGTTGGATACGACGTTCTTAAAGTAAGAGGCATAGGTAATCATGCTGGCGGCATTCTCTATGCTACGAGTGGAAGCGGCAATACCATTGGTGGTGATAGTGTGGATCCGCTCCAGCCAACCGCAAACTATATCGGTGGAAATAATGGCGATGGCTTGATTTTGCTATACGGAAGCACAGGTGTAGCAGTTCTCAATAATGTATTTGGGTTGGACCGCCTCGGGAATCTTGTGGCGCCAAATTTAGGTCAAGCTCTAGCCTTAGATGGCTCTTTTGGAAATAGCATCGTAGGCAACCTAGGTGGCACTAGCGCAGATATTGCATTAGGCCTTCCGCCTCAGTCACCTTATGCTCAAATTGAAGCACTTTATATTGGCTATTTTGGACGTGCTGCTGATCCGAGTGGCATGGACTACTGGATGAAATCTGCTTTAACCGACTTGCTTGGTACTGAGTCACTTTCATCTTCAATGAAGAGTATTTCCAATGCTTTTGCTAGCGCCCCAGAAAATGCGCCTTATTCTGCTTTGGCGACGCAAACACTAAATCCCGCAAACCAAGAGCAAGTTACTCTCGCAAACGCATTCGTTGCTCAGACCTATACCAATTTATTTAATCGCGATCCTGATGCCGCTGGTCAAGAGTTTTGGGTTGATGCATTATTTAGTGGAGCCATTCCTTTCGGTGATTTAGTTTATGTGATCGCTTCTTCAGCCTCAGCTGAAGATCGTGCTGTGCTTGCAAGTAAGCTCGATGCAGCAACCTATTTCACGGAAAGCGTAGTAAGTGCGGGAATCACTTCCCCATCACTCACCGCCATGGAAGATGCAGTCGCTGGCGTAATTAACCTAACCACAAGCTACGCCTCGCAGGCCGGAACCGACGGATACTCGGGAGCCAGTATTGATGGCCGTACCCAAGACTCTATTTTTAATGGGACATTTATTACTGGAGTCAGAGGTGATTACGATGGAAACGTCGTGCTTACTGGTAATCAAACGATTCCCAATGGTGGTGGCAATACTCAGGCGATCTTATATCGAGGTCCGATGTCGGATACTACATTGGGGACTGTTTACACTCTTACACCAACTTTTGATAATCAGACGGTTGTAAGCTCGACCTTCTACGGACCAAATACTTCGGTATTTGATAGGCAAATCCCTATCGGCGAAGTGCGTGCTGTAGGAAGTTACGTAATCTCTCAAGACACTGGCACACGAAATCATGGCATGCTCTATGCGGGTGCGCTGGATGGTTCTGGAGTATGGACACAGATTGATGTTCCCTCTAATTTAGTGGGTGGCCAAACTGTCGCAGACACGATTGTGCACAGTACTATGGGGGATTTGGCAGTAGGTAATTATGATTTGCAGGAGCCTTTATCTGGCAATGCATTTATCTACAATATTCGAACTGGGCAGTACACGATATTCGACCAGGATTTTGGTGGAACACGCCAGCTAACTACGGTCTATGGTGTTTGGCAAAACCAGCAAGATGGAACGCACTACACCATCGTTGGTGGCTCAAAGCATGGGGTCGGCTTAAATCAGGCGTATGTTGCTGATTACGATTCAGCAACGGGGCGTTTCTCCCATATTAAATACTACTCATATAATGATCAGCCCGATCCGCTCACTCACTTCGATGGAATCACAGCCGTTCCCGGTGGATTTAATTTAATGACGATAGGCTCCTTTGGCTCTGCTCTTGGAACTATTACCGTTAACGCTGATGGATCTTTCAGTGATGCGCAGTGGACTCTTGCTAATGTCACTGGGGCTGACATTACAACAGGCAATAGCGTTTATCAAAATTATGTAATGGGAATTTATACCATCGATGGTGTTTCTGGAGTCAATACTTATAGCCAAACAATTGATCAATCTATCTTTGATGCTTGCGGCGGATTAATCATGCCGGTTGGTGCGCCTAACTTTAGTTATTCAACATCTGTGATTGGCAGCATCGGTTCAATGGTAGTTGGCTCAAAAGCAGTTGGTAACGTACTGGGCGGCTCGATTGGTAACGATATTTTTGTTGGCACATCTTCGGCGGTTGAGGGGGATACTATCTATACCGGTGGTGGTGGTGACATGATGGTGCTTTCAACTGGTCGAATTGCATCCACACGTATTGAACTGTTTGCAGGTAACAGCACAAGCGACTTAGTTCAAACTTTACCAGGCCATGCTCAAACGGCTATTGCAGGGTCGGTCGTGAGTATTGAAGATATTCCTCAATTGGGTTGGTGGGGTCAGGCAACAGGGCAACGCGGTGGGGCTGTTTCAAATGTATTCACGAATCTTGGTTTTGGAACGGGCACTAGCCAAGACGTAACTACCATTCATAACTTCGACGTAGGCGGCATAGGCGATCCTGGCGATTCAATTGATTTTTCTCTATCAGCCTACAGCAGCTTATTAAGAGACGTGTCACCAAGTGATGGAGGCCCTAGCCTTGGAAATGCAATTCTAAGTAATGCTGTAATGCTGGGGGGTACGATTACTGGAAGTAATGCAGATGTGATCATGATGGACGGCTCGCAAACTTTTGCTAATGCGGCTGAGCTTTCATCCGCGCTAGCCAATGCTAGTACTGCCCTTCATTTTGCAAGTTCGCAAACAAATCACTTCAATCATTATTTGATTGCTTATCAGGATACGGGGGGTTATACCCGCATTGCTGATATGAATATTCATAGTACAAGTGCATTTACCGCTACCAACGGTGGGGAAAGCTTGGCCTTATCTGACCTTGTTCGAATAGGCTCGGTCGGAGTTAGCGACTTGACGGCAAGCAATCTGCAGTTCGTTCTTTAAGTTCAGCACTATGTTAAATAGGCGAGGAATTCCTCGCCTATTTAACTGGCGACGACCCTTAAGGAACTAGACTCAAGAACAAGTACTCAAAGAAAATAATCAAATGCACAACGCCTTGCAATAGGGTTGTTCTACCTATGGCCAATGTTAGGGCGCCAATAAAGAATGAGAGATACATCAAGGTCATATTGAGCGAGCTAATCCCTAGGCTGATTGGCAAATCAAAGAAGATGGCAATAGCAGCTACGGTAGGGATGGTTAAGCCAATACTGGCTAGGGCTGAGCCTAAGGCTAAATTCAAGCTACTTTGTAGGCGATTTGCCCTAGCTGCTCTTACTGCCGCATACCCTTCAGGCAGTAGAACAAGCATTGCAATGGCGATACCTACAACTGTCTTGGGGGCGCCGGCAGCCGTCACACCAGCTTCGATAGCGGGGTTCAATGCTTCAGCTAGACCAACTACCACGACTAGAGACAGCAATAGTAGAGAAACACTGACAGCGGTCTTTAGATTGCTCGGCTGATCCGCATGAACATCGTTATCGGTTTTTTGTCTTCTGCTTTTGGTAAATAGTAGTCACGATGACTAACTGTTTGGAAAAAGATAAACGCAGCATATAAGGCAAAAGAAGCAATCCCCGCAAAAGCTAGCTGGCTTTTTGTGAAATCAGGACCTGGAGTGCTTACCGTCACCATGGGCATGACTAGGATGAAGGTTGCTAATGCGGTTAGAACTGCTAGTGCAGAGTTTGTGCCCTCATTACGGAAAGACATTTCATGATGCTTAAAGCCTCCCATAAAAATACAAATTCCAACCACCCCATTGACTACGATCATGACGGTTGCAAAGACAGCATCACGAGCAATAAATTGCGATCCTTCATGACCGGCAAACATCATAGCGATAATGAGGGACACCTCAATAATGGTAACGCTAATAGCTAGTACTAATGTGCCGTAAGGTTCACCAGTTTTATGAGCAATCACCTCGGCATGATGCACAGCGGATAAAACTGCTCCAATTAAAGTGGCAGACATTAAGGCAATGAACCAAGTTTGGCTAAGTAGTGGGGCTAATGAGTGCATAAATTATTGGATTTTCTGGGTAAGAAATACTATTGCTCGTTAATATAGGGGGCCGCTTAACAAGTTCATTTTAAAGTGCTTCGCAAATAACCTGATAGAGACCTATATGAAAGCCCTCATCCTTTTTGGCCATGGTGCACGTGATAGCCGTTGGCGTGAGCCATTTGACCGTTTAGCCTCTCTATGGAGGACTCAGCATTCTCAAGTGAGGGTGGAGTTAGCCTTCTTGGAGTTAATGCAGCCCAGCCTGGAAGAGGCGATTTCTTTGTTAGCGGCAACTGGAGTAACCGAAGTGGTGGTTGTCCCCGTCTTTTTTGGCCAAGGCGGTCATTTGCGTAATGACTTCCCAGTCTTACTATCTGCTTGTCAGGAGAAGTTCCCAGAAATTAAATTAAGCGCTACGCCGGCCGTCGGTGAAGATGAGGCTGTCTTGCAAGCCATCGTCGAATTTAGCGCTAGAGCTCTCTAAGTCCGCAATTTGGTTTATTGCCTTACCTACCTCTTGCTGTTTTTCTCTTAAGGCCTCGCCCACCATAATCAGTGCAGGTGAAGTGCTATCAAACCAATCATTCGCCTTGCCATTGGCTAAGTCTCCTAGAGTGCTAGACCAATGACGCTCATTCTGAGTACTCACTGCTTCCAGAATATGGGCAGGAGTTTCGCTGGTGTGGTTTGAGTTATTTCCAATGAGTTGTTTAGCAATATTTGCGGCATCTTTGCGACCCATGTAGTAGACCAAGGTATCCGCTTGTGGGTTTTGAATTGGTTGCTGTTGATCTGTTTGGCTGGCAAGATTTTCAGTGCCCTGTGCCAAAGTAACAAAAGCAACGCTACGAGATACTCCACGCAATGTGAATGATTGCTGAATTGCTGCAGCGCCTGCTAATGCTGCTGTAATGCCAGGCACCACTTCTACTTCAATGTGGTGATTCTTCAGGACCTGGATTTCTTCATCGGCACGTCCGAACATCATGGGGTCACCCCCTTTAAGGCGCACGATGATTTGATATTTGTGGGCTGCATCAATCAAACGTTTATTAATAAAGTGTTGTGCAGAAGATAGCTTGCCGCAACGCTTGCCAACAGGCTCTTTAATGGCTTGAGGGCAGAGCTCCAACATTGCTGGATCTACCAATGCATCATGAAACACAATATCTGCTTTGGCTAATAAATTAGCGCCACGCACGGTAATGAGATCGACTGCCCCAGGACCTGCGCCAACTAAATACACTTTACCGAGTTTGCTTAGATTGCTCATGATCTTTTCTGCTGATTCTGGCCTAGATAACTTCTTGAGTAGTGCGAGTATCTCGCCAGCTGTTTTGTGTAGTCACGCTAAAGAGATCAAACTGCTTTAGTCCGATATCCAAGTTTTGGTCTGAACGCAACTCAAAAGCATCAAAACCTACACGTGCACCTTGCAAGAGTTGATCGATTAAGACATCCCCAATCGCACGGACTTCACCCTGCCACTGAAAGCGATCTCTTAGCAGGGCTGCGGTACTAAAACTTCTGCCATCTCTAAAGATTGGGAAGTGCGCGCCAACTGCAGCCCAAAGCTTTTTACCTTCCTCGATGATTTCAGCGTGCTTAAGGATGTCATCATCGGCAGCAAACCACACGCCAACCTCTCCTTTGCCCGCTTTATCTTGCACATCTGCATTCATATGATGTGTGATCCACCAATGAAATGGTACCAATACCTTGTGTAATCCATGCTCTAAGTCTGGAATGCCACCTTCATCACGCTCGCCATCCCAAACCTGCCACTCATTGTCGAGCAGCATTGGCTGACCATCTTTTGGAAAATAAATGATGTGTTTATTCATGATTAGACCTTCGCCTCCTTAGAGTGCTTACTGTTGCCCTCTTTATTCTTATATGCCGCCTCTTTAAAAGGCGCCACACCTAAGCGACGATAGGTTTCGATGAATGGTTCATCAGCTGTGCGGTTTTCAACATAAGTATTGATGAGGCTAGTCATGACGTCGGGGATTTCATTGGCATAGAAAGAGGGGCCAATAACTTTACCAATCGAAGCATCGTTGCCTTGCTCACCGCCTAAGGTAATTTGATACCACTCCTCACCATCCTTATCGACTCCCAGCACGCCAATATTGCCTACGTGATGATGACCGCAAGAATTGATGCACCCAGAAATATTCAGGCTGATGTCACCCAAATCAAATAAGTAGTCCAAATTATCAAAACGTTCTTGAATCGCCTTAGCAATGGGGAGTGACTTGGCGTTTGCCAGCGAGCAGAAATCGCCACCAGGACAAGCAATGATGTCAGTTAGCAATCCAATGTTGGGAAGTGCTACATGCTGTTTTTTGGCTGCTAGCCACAGTTCCAGTAATTTGGATTGCTCTACATCCGCTAAAACTAAATTCTGTTCATGTGTGACACGTAACTCACCAAAGCTGTATTGATCGGCTAGATCGGCAATGGCGTTCATCTGCGTGCTAGTGGCATCGCCGGGGGCAACTATGCAATGGGGCTTGAGCGACAGGATTACGCTGGCATAGCCTGTAACTTGATGGGGTTTGACATTGCGTTCTAGCCAACGAGCAAAAGCAGCCCTCTCAGCCTCTAGTGCTGCAGTAAGGACGTCTTCATTGCTTAATTCCTTTAACTGCTGATAAGCTGGTTTGGTAAAGTGTTTCGCCACGCGCTCCCATTCAGCTTGGGTGAAATTATCGTCACTTTGTTTAGTTGCATTGTGAAGATGTAGCCACTCGCCCTCAACCTGGCGCGCGAACTCTTCAGGACCCAAAGCCTTTACTAAAATCTTGATACGGGCCTTATAGAGATTGTCTCTTCTGCCAAAACGGTTATACACACGCAAGAGTGCAGTTAAGTAACTTGGCAGAACTTGCCATGGCAAATCTTGTTTAATTAATGAGCCCAGAATAGGGGTGCGACCCATGCCACCACCAGCGTAGATGTCGGCAGTTAATTCTCCATTATTGATATTTGGATTTTTCTTGAGCTCAATGCCGACGTCATGGCAGAGCAAGACAGTGCGATCTTCTTTGGCACCATTAATCGCAAACTTAAATTTGCGTGGCAGATGAGCAAACTCCGGATGTAAGGTTGACCACTGACGAAGTAATTCACAAACTGGGCGAGGGTCGATGTATTCATCTGCAGCAACACCAGCAAAGGCATCACTTGTGATATTGCGAATACAGTTGCCCGATGTCTGAATCGCATGCATCTCTACTTTGGCTAATTCTGCCAAGATGTCTGGAGTCTGCTCTAGCTCCACCCAATTGAACTGAATGTTTTGACGGGTAGTGAAGTGACCATAGCCACGATCGTATTTATCTGCAATGAGCGCGAGCGTGCGAAGCTGCTTGGCGCTCAATAAGCCATAAGGAATGGCAACACGCAGCATATATGCATGGCGCTGATGGTAGAGACCATTCTGCAGACGGAGAGGGCGGAATTCTTCTTCGGCTAAGGTGCCGTTTAGACGACGTTCAACCTGGTCTCGGAATTGGATAACCCGTTGATCTACAAGGGTTTGGTCAATATGGTCATATTTGTACATAGACCAGTATTGTCTAGGGCCAATGTTATTCCTACAAATACTTAAATATTGATTCTATATATCAATATATGTATATAAGAACAAAATTGATTGTAATTTGCTGATCATGATGCCAATTACAGTTGGTGTGTGGGGACCCATAACCGCCTAAAGAAAAGATTTGCTATGGCATTATTTTCATTGAGGAAGTGATATACCCGCATAGAGACCTCTTTCATGAGCGATTGAACTTATAAAGATTTTTTGCCCGTGGTCTTTCAGTTTTTTATATCCAGATTAATTTTTAAGGACATTGTTCGGCCATCAAGTAGAACCGCGATACCGTCTTTGGTTACCTCATAGGAGTAGTAGGCAGCATGGCGAGGTGCAGAAAGGACCTGGGATTTTAAGATTGCAAAAGTGTCCCCACTTAAATATCTAGTGGACCTTGTCAAAAGTCCTGGATGCCCCTCATGATGCAATCTAGCCCCAACGGTTTGGGTGTAGCTATAGTCATTTGGATCCATTAATTGGGGGTGAGACAGAACCTTTTCTTTGAGATTAATTAATGCAGCATCACACCTAACCCAGTAGGCCTTGCGTTCAACATATGCGCCTGGTCGATTAAATCCGGCATCACTGAGGAGTCCCGCATACCAATGATGAGCTGATTCATAAATGCTGGTTTCAAGTGAATCTGCGCCGTACCAAACCCCAAAAGAGCCATCTGAAAAACGGCTACGCATCCAATGCTTAAATGGATACGTAATAGCGTTGTCCCATACAGCATCCTCGAATGGGCGATGTATTGCGGGCACAGGGGATTCAAATGGGGATGGCTTGTGGTCAAGCTCAACCATTTGAGCGGTTTCCCAGTCTTTTGGGGAATCACTCAAATCATCGAAAAGATTTTCACTCTCAATAAGGGAAATGATGTTTCGAGCCAAGTCTTGATGGGTGTCAACCAGAGTTAAACCATCAAATAGACTATCCATTAGATGCCTCTTGCTCTATCTAGGTAAGACCGCACCATCAGCAGACCCATAAACCCAAGTTCTTTAACCATCTCTACAGGGGTTCTATTTTCAAAGGCCTTATTCCTGGTTTTCATCCAGCTATATAGATGCTCTTTATTGCGGGGAAATAGAAGGCGAAGGTTTTTATGAATTCCTAATAGGTGGCCAACACGCGCATATTGATCAACGTTTTGGCTGATAGGTTCGCCCTGACGATAGCGACCAAGGGCAGAGCGGTTGCTAGAAGCCAAGCCCAGCAATGCAAGTTGATCTTCGGTAGGCAGATCCCAGTGATCCATTAGTTGCATGATCATTTTGGCCAAGGCTCCACGATCAATGATTTGGGGTGTTTCAGTGCGTAAATGCATATTGTGGTATCTGTGTTTTATATAAAACTTAATTTGTTTGAATTATAACATTTTTTTCACAAAGAAAATCTCACATGTTTACCTATACAGAGAATCTGTCAATTTCATATGAAATATTTATGTAATAATATTTCATATGAAATTCATTGATCTTAAATCATGACATCAGCGCATCAAATTAGGTCAATTCCAAGTTCCGCCAGCGTATTAGGGAAGGCAGTCATTCGAGCTGCAGATAGATTGCAGATTTCTCATGCTTTGTTGTCAAAAGTCCTTGGGCTGAGCCCTCCTACGATTACCCGTTTATATCAGGGGGCATATCAATTAAAGGAAGGGGGGAAAGAATGGGATTTTTCACTCTTATTCGTACGTTTATATCGATCACTTGACTCTATTGTGAGTGATGATCAGATTGCCCATCAGTGGCTCATCAGCGAAAACCTCGGCCTTCATTCAAAGCCCATTACCCTAATACAAACAACGGAGGGATTGGTACGTGTCGTTCAATACTTGGACTCCTCACGCGGTATCGTCTGAAGCTTTTCTCTGGCAGGAAAGAGTTTGGAGAATTGTTGAGGCACAGCATGTCGCATCAACAATGAAGTTGGTCGACGATGTAGATGAGCAGCACGTCTTAGAGGTATTGCTTGAGACTAGCAAGCCCATGATGCGCCCTGGCACATCAAATCTAGATTATTTGCTTGCAACTCCGTTTCGCTACCACCCTAAAAGAGGAGGCTCAAGATTCCGATCTGAAATAGACCCAGGAGTTTTTTATGGGGCAGAATCGATTCGAACTGCTGGCGCGGAATTGGGATATTGGCGCTGGCGTTTTTTGAAGGATTCATTGGGTCTGAGCTATCTAGGCCCTGTTGCACACACTGTTTTTTGCTGTGAACCATCATGCCAAGTTATAGATATAAGGCGCTCACCTTTTGCCCAGGATGAGGCGCTCTGGACTATGCCAGATGGTTATCTTGAGACCCAAGAGATTGCTAGAGTGGCGCGAAAGGCTGATGTTCAAGCAATCATCTATGAGTCTGTGCGAGATGAGAATCCAGCTTGGTGTATTGCCATATTGAACCCCAATGTCTTTGAGAATATTAAGCCAAAAATAGATAAGAGGGTTTGGTTTTATCGGTCACTCAAAAGTCGGTTCAACTGAAAAGTCAGCAAGAATCTTACAGTTACAAATTTAACTAAAGTAATTAATAGTCTAATTTTTAGGTTTATCAAATTTACCTTCTTGACTAAATCAAACCATGTGCTAAAGATGGTTTTTGCTTCGTTAAAATTTCGATACAAAAATTATTTTTCATCGTGCATGGGCTCTGTACTGTCTCATCATGAATTGCAGCAATTTTTTCATTTACTCACATCGCTTGAGTCTTGGTAACTAATTCTAATAAGGAGATCGACATGACGTAACTATCAAAAGGAGTTTGTTATGTCACGTACATTTAGAAGAAAGAATCAGCAGCATGACTATGAGTGGGTCTTAATCGACTGGAAATCTCGTATTCCAGGAGTCCGATCTCCGCGTCATGATCCACGATCTATTTTGGGTCGAAAAGCGATTGCACACTATCACTCTGACAGTCAGATGACGATGAGAAGTACTGCGCCGCGCTGGTATCGCAAGGTATATGACCATCGACTACGTACCCGAAATGACCGACAAATGAGAAAGTGGTTTAGAGATCCAGAATTTGATCCAGTCTTTGAGGTATCTCATCGGCATGATGCTAATTACAGTTGGTGGTAAATAAAAGTGGCTGGGAGATTTTTAAGTCACCAGCTCAAACTTAAATCTTGATAATTGAGGGGACTTATATGGATCGGTTAGTCCTAGGCCAAAAAATTCGCACACAAAGAAAGGTTTTGGGTGTCCGGATTGACTCTGCTGCAAGAGCATCGGGGATATCTCGAACCACTTTAATGCGTATTGAAAGAGGCGCCAATTCGGTTGGTATAAATTCCTATATCAAGCTATGTAAAGCATTGGGCCTGAACTTAGATATCTTGAACCTATTGGGTTTGCCGATACCTAATATTGAAGACGATGGAGATGAATTGAACATCTCTGCAGCGCATATTAGGATCCGTGACTATCCGCAGTTAAAAAGTTTGTCTTGGCAACTCAATCACGACGTACTTTTAACTGATGAAGAAGCAATAGGTATTTATGAACGCAACAAGCGCTTTCTGGAGATCTATGAGATTCAAGAGCATGAGAGGTTATTAATGCAGCGACTCATTGATGAGTATGGAATGGAGCAATTGCTCTGATAATTCGTTTATTTACAGATAGTTCGGAGCCATGCATCAACATGGTCGAACTTTAGCTCCTGCACTTTGAACATGTGCATTATCTGACGGTAGGCCTCTATCGAATCTGTATTGAGTTTTTTATTGTTTATGCGCAAAAAAGTATCCATTGCAGCAAAGGCAATTCTTTTATTGCCATCAATGAAAGGGTGATTAATGATGAGACTCTCAAACAATGCTGCTGCTTGAGAAATGACATCTGGGTAATAGCCTGATTGAGGACGCATAAGCGCTGCCTCAAGACTCGCTTTGTCTCTTAATCCTGGTGATCCACCAAATCTATTAATCAAGACACCGTGCATCAGCAGGATGTCTTGCATGGTAATAAAAAGCATTACTTGGCAAGCTCTTTATATAGATCCTCAAACTCATGCAGGCTTTGTGCAAAGCTTGCCATTACCTGGCGCTCGGGGTTGGTACCCCCTTTTTATTAAGAAAATCACGAAATGCTTCATCCAAAACCGCATGAAACTTTTCCCCTCTACCTCGGCAATTTGGCGCAGGGTATTTAGTATCTCGGGATTAGCTTGAGATGAAAATTTGCTTAAGAGAATGCTGCCCATAAAATGATCCCAGTAGTTTTCATTATTTTTCTTGAAATTTCATGAAAAATCAAGAAATTATTGAAAACGGCCCAAATTGGGGGTTTAAAGCTGAAATTCTCTGTAATGCCTATATAGATTGGCGATCGATGCAAAGCCCAGGACTACGATCAGAACGGCAAAAAGATAGTCAATCGTCAGGTAGGTAAATACACCTGTCTGAATGGCAATGGCTGCGGCAATAAAGGCAGCAATTGCACCTAGCACCACCAACTTGAAGTTGGGGATAAAGGCGCCCAAAGTGATTGCAACAAACAGCAGAATCAGCTCAGAAACCAATTGATCTGCCATTAAGAAGATGCCGTTCGTGAACTCTGGGTTAGTCAGCTTACCAACGATGGCAAGCACCAAAATGCTGCCTAGTACCGCAAAGTTGAGTTTTGCTTTTTTAAGAATGGTGAGAAGTTGATCATTCATGAGGGCGCATTACTCCTAGTTGCTTG
>FUWD013231334.1_pt1 | contig 15781 bp, 18 predicted proteins | sample 1063281 | NCBI WGS metagenome assembly FUWD01 (sample SAMEA79048168, study PRJEB19326) | metagenome | biome: marine | reverse complement strand
TCTGTTATATGTATTATTTCTACCCAGTTTATTTCATCATTTGAACCATATATTTTAAAGTCTTCTGGTGCTCTATCTAAAACACTTCTTGCTTTAATAACAATTCTTGTAAGTTTAATAGATACTGGTAATTTAATTTTAACCCAATCTCCATTATAACCATCTACAATATTATCATTTTCAGTATCACGATATACTCCTCCTAAATAATGATGAAATCCAAAAGTACCAAAGTTCCCATTTTTAAATAATTGAAAAGTTGGTGCTACAGTCCAAAATGTACTACTACTTATAACATAATTACCGTTTCCATAAGCTTGGTTTTGAACTAAATGATTAAATGTTTCTACATTTCTTAAAGGTGGATACATTCTTTCTTCGCTTAAAATATCTTCTTCTACAATTAAATCTTTTAAAGGAACTGATAGTTTTTCATAAGGTAATATTTCCAATGATTGTAATATGACATTTGATGTATTAAGTATATAATTAGATGTATCTATTATGGATGAGTATAACCCTTCAACATTGGTTTTTAAATCAACAACATCTGCGTTAGCACTCACTCGTTCCTCGGTATAATATAGATTAGCACCTTCAAGAATTTCAGAGGTTGATACGTTTTGTAAATCAGCCTTAATTTTTATAATGTCATTCATATTCTTATTGATTTGTTCTATATCACCCACTCCTCCCCCTTTTATGATACCTGTTCCAACAATATAACTCATTCTCTACTTAATCAAAATATAAAAAAACGTGCTGATTGTTTATTTGTATAGAGTGTTCTCCTATTGCTGACTTCTTATTATAGTAGTACTCTATAGCGATGCGTTTTTTTTTCTCTCTGTATTCAATATCGTTATGATACCTATCTTTTAGTTTTAAGTTGTTTTTCTTTTTCCTTTCACTTGTAATTTCATTCATATCTACTATTGAAAAATATTTTTATTTCTATAAATAGATAGAGATATGAACGTAGCCGACTTTCAACAGAACAAAACAATGATACGACAACATACACACGATTTTATTAAGAACACATCAAAACCACGTATAAGCCGAGGGGGGAGTGGTAAAGGAAATAATAGAGCCCCAGCCAAGAAAACAGAACCCTCATCTACATCTCAAACCTCACAACGAAATCCGCAATCAGGTGTAAATGTGAATCTCTATTTTGGAGGAATGGGAGGAAGAACCTCGCTAAATGACGTAAGTCAATTTCAATATGTACCTCAAGGAATGGGTATCCCTATCCATATGGGTATGCCACAAGGAATACAACCCCTTATCCAAGTACCTCAAGGACTACCTCAAGTTGTACCTCCAGTCGCACCCGTTCCTATAATGGGAGGAGGAATGCCGTTAGGTGGTGCTATTCCACCCCCGCCAAACAACCCGCCAAACAACCTACCTAATAATAACCTTGATTGGATGCGTCCAGCTATGACAGATATAACAGATGCCTTTAGAGAACAACGTAATATACTCGCTGATTTAAGAAACCAGATGAATCAAAGCCTTCCCAACCAAGAGGCAATCAGACAACAAATCATAGATACAGAAACCAATTTTACTCAATTAATGCTGAATACAAATATAGAAAGTTTGGAATTTCAAAGAGACTATTTTAACAATTTAAATAGAGATATGGGTGATTCTGCTAATAGGTTAAGAGCGGAAGTAGTAGATGATACAAGAAATGCCCTTGGTAATATGAGAACTGAACTAAACCGCACAATACGGGGACAGTCAGAAGAGGTAATTGATGCCGCCGCGCGAACCTCTCAGGCTATGAACTTAAGATTGGAAGAACTTACTAACCTTGCCAATATAAATACGACACAGGGTATATTAGCTTTACCATTAAAAAGAGGAGGTGGAAAAAATGAGAAAAACAATTTACAAAGAGAAACCATAATACAACAATTAGACAATCCTAATTTATCTCAAGCTCAAAGAAGTTATTTGGAAAGTTCTTTAGTCGCAACACAAGAAGCATCAAAATTAGGCGAAAAACCACAAAAAATTCAAGATAATGACACTACAGATGAAGAAACAGCTGATGGACGTAATTTTGATAATTCTATGGGTGCTGCTGCTGGGGGTAGCCAAAGACCTACACCTGCTATTGAGTTTTCTCAAAGACCTTCTCCAATATCAGCATCTATAGTACAAGAGAGACCCACAACACAACCTCGTTCGCTTATGTTTTTGAATGATGAGGATGAAACAAATCTTGTACCTACTACACTCTTTAAGAAAAATGAAAAAAGTATTAATTTTCCGGCAACGCCAAGTATATTCTCTAATAATGATGATGACCGTTCGGAACAATTTGACTACGGTTCAGATTTTTCAGCGGATTATCCTTCGATGAGAGGTACTTCAGACGTGGATGAATAAAAATTGGTAAATTATTAATTTTTCTCATAATTCATATAGAAATAAAGAAATTATGTCGTATCCTAAGAATTTAGGACAACGTATTCAATACATCACAAATTATTCAACTAATAGTGTAAAATTAAATCCTGACAACTCGGCAACTTCGCTCACAGGTATAACATCGGGGTCAAAACTCCAATTCACGCTACCCCCTAACTCGCTTGTAGATTTATCAAGTTTCAGTGTATATGCGGACTTTTCCACAACTATTGCGGGTGGAGTGTTAAATACAGCGGCAAGACCTCATTATCTTACTCGCAACGCTAATAATTTAATTCAACGTCTTACTGTTGAAATTGGCGGACAAGTCATTAATGACATACAAGATTATAATCGTATCCAACAAATCTTTTCTGATATGCAGTTTGGGATTGAAGGGTCTTCTAAAAAACTACTTTCTAATAGCGACCCTCTTGACAAAAAAGATGCTAATGGTGTTCTTGTTGGTGGATTAAGATGTCTCTCACACGCTACTGGTGATGCTGTTGAAGATTTACGTACTGATAAACGCCCAATATGTTTAACTCAATTCATTGGTTTTCTTGGTGGTGGGGCGGGCGTAAAATATATTGACACTCAATTAACAGGTGCTGTAAAAATTACTTTTGACCTTGCTCCTGCTTCAACTGTATTATTCCGTGCTGAACCAAGTACAACTCTTAATGGATTACCTGCTACAGCGGGTGTTGCTGGTGATGCTGCCGCTAATTTTGTACCCGCTAATATAATTTTAGGTGGAGTAAGAAATCTTGATGCTATAGCCCCTTCTTATTCAGTTGCAAATGTCTATGCTACTATCAAGAAATGCCAAATTGATGACGGAGTGTATTTTGCTTCATTATCAACTGCTCTCCAAGCGGGTATTCCTTTTGAGTACAAGTTCAATGGTTTTCATCAAACTAAAGGAGCTGATTGTAATGGAACAACCACTATGCGATATGAAATTATGGCTAACTCTGTAGATTTAGCATTAATGACATTCTACTCCTCAACAGGTCATCTTGTTGATGGAATGGTGAATGCTGCTGGACTTGCTGGTAATGCTAATGATATTTATAACCATCGTCATCCTGCTCTCAATGCTAAAACTCTTTCTACTCTTGGTAAAGAAAGTTCATTCACTACTAACTATTTCCAACGCAAAGGCGACGCAATTGATAAAACAGTCTTCTTTGTTAATGGTGAGCGTATCCCTCAATATGATATGAAAAATCCCCAAGTCTATAACCAATCTCTAATTGACTTTGGTATAAATGATGACGTCTCAAGCGGTATCTATTATGGAATCAATTCATACAAATCGTGGGAAAAGAATTACTGGACGGCAACTGCCCGACTATCGCATATATGTAATGATGACAGTTTCATATCTGGGTTTAACGCTAACGGTGTTCCTATGACATTAAGTGTTGAAACAACTGCTACTGCTGCTGCAGGGGCGGGTAATGTCCTAACTCCTCAATTATTCATAATGACCTCTGAAGTTATGCAGGTCTATGCGGGTCGTCAAATTAATCGTGTGAGATGATTTCATTACTTCTTTTTAACTTATGAATGATAAAAAATAATTTATAATATGGATATACTATAGAAAATGAGTAGAACTGATAGTTGTTTTAAATCAACTCGTATATCGCACGATTTAATAAATGAAACTTCATATTTGAAAGACAACCATCACAACACAGGAATAAATAAAGAAACTAGAGGATTGCCTGATTCAATTCAATATACCAAGATACGAAACAGAAATTCAAATTTTAACCCCGCCTTTTATGGGAAAAGCAATTTTATTGCATTAAGGAAAGATTTAGACCCTGATTGGGATGTGAAACAGGATTGTATCAATCAATTCCCAACATTAACCCGAGCCCAACAAATGGAGTCTATTCCTATCGCTGTAGTCGGTAAAAATGCATCTAAACTAACAGACCCCAAGAATATAAATGCCGGATTAGGCAATATGAACACCAGCCATATACGGCTAACTGCGAACCAATTTTTAGCCTCAAAAGTACCAATGAAGCAAAGTTCGGGAGTGGTAATTTAATTTTTTTTCTTACATAGTATTAAATAGAAGCAATGGAAGGAATGGAAGACGCACCAATTAAAGAGAAGAAACCCAGAACTCCTGCACAAGTAGAGGCATTCAAACGAGCTCAAGACATCAGGAATGATAACGCTAAAATCAAGAAAGAACACGCCGAGGCTATCAAAACAGAAAAAGTATTACAACTCATAGATAAGCAAAAGAAAACCAAAGAGATACAGGAAAAGATATCAGCATATCATAGTGAAGAAGAGGAAAGCGAAGAAGAAGAACCTAAACCTAAAACCAAATCTAAACCTAAAACCAAGCCAAAAAAGAAGAAAATCGTATATGAAACGGAATCGTCAGAAGAGGAGGAGATAGTATATGTAAAGAGGTCTAAATCAAAACCAAAGAAAAGCAAAAAGAAAATTGTATATGAATCAGAATCTGAAGAAGAAGAGAAACCGCCACAAAGCAATTTACAGCAAAACGTAGCAAAGTCCAGCAACGACCAATTAAAGTATGATTTACATAATGAGCGTATCCATTCGGCTTTGCGAAGTCTTGGCTACATAGCATAAATGGGACAATACATATATAAGGATTTAATCATTTATAAGATATAATAAGAATGCCTCGAACATCAATAGATTACAATAAAAATGTCATTTATAAATTAATTCATCAAGAAGATTACGAAAATAATAATATTTACATAGGTCATACAACAAATTTTACAAAAAGAAAAGGACAACATAAACAAGCGTGTAATAATCCTAATATTAAAGATCATAATGCATACAACTATCAGTATATTAGAGATAATGGTGGCTGGAATATGTGGGATATGGTAGAAATTGAAAAATTTCCTTGTAATGATAAACAAGAGGCTCACAGACAGGAGAGATATTGGATTGATTTCTATAAAAGTACATTAAATAAACAATTACCTACGAGAACCTACGCAGAATGGGTTTTACAAAATCACGACAAAGTTCTTGAAATTAAGAGAAGGTATAATAATAAAAATAGAGATACTATAAATGAAAAATCAAGAATTAGGAATTTAGAAAAAGTGAAGAAATAAATAATTTTTATATCTTGTATTAATAAAATGATAGAAGAAACATCTATTCCTAACTGGAATAACCTACCCGTACCTATCAAAGATAAAGTACAATATCCGCAGTGTAAAGATTGCGAATCAGGAGGAGCACCTCAAAACTTTTTTGTGTCTATATTCTGTGGGAGTAGAGGAACAGGCAAGTCGTATCAATTAAGTAAAATGCTGAAAACGATAGAGGAAAAGGGCACATATACAGCAGAGGGGCAAAAGATAGATAACCGCATATTACTCATATCACCAACATCATTCAGTCCATCAAATAATTGTTTTAAATGTCTTGAAGGTCTTAATTGGGAGAAAGATGTTATGGACGACTACGACGAAGATGTATTCAAAAAGAAGATAGACGAAATCAAGAAAGACCAAGATGAAGCCAAAGAGTACCAAGAGTACTGTAGATGCTACAAAATATTTGAAAGCATTAGTGATGTAAATAAAATGAAAGTTCCTGATATGATGAAACTGTATGCGAAAGACTATCAGCATCCTGATGAGTTGGAGAAGATACCTAAATATAAAAACGGCTTTATAACTACGATTATCTTGGACGATTTACTGGGAACCAAGGCGTTCAAACTTGGACGTAATTATTTAACTAATTGTATAATTAGAAACAGACACACAGCCGGAGGATTAAACTTTTGTATCGCAGTACAAGCAATCAATAGTGTGCCTAAAAACGTTAGACTGAACGCTAATTTCATATCTATGTTTAAGTTCGCTAATAAGCAATCTGTCATTAACGATATTATGCCTAATTTATCAGCGTGGGTAAGCGAAGAGGAATTGATGGAATTATATGATTATGCTACAGAAAAACCTCATTCATCGCTGATTGCGGATATGACAAGAGGGAAACCAATATTCAAACAAAACTTTGATAAATTGATTAATCTAAAAAAAATATCTAATCCTACAGTAGAAGAAGATGGAAAACAAAGCAGTGACAAATGAAGATACTGTACCTATTGAGGAAACAGAGCGATATACGTTCCTAATGGAAGAGAGTATGAAACAGTTTCCGTATGCTTGTGGTTGGATGGTACATTGTGCCGTATGCCAAGAAATTATGGAAGAACAAGGAGTAGAGGTAGATGAGAACGAAGTTGAGGAAATGAAAAATATTTATTGTAAAAAATTGGAGTACGATAATATGATATCTGCAGAGTAGCAAAAAAAAATAATTTCTTTTTATAAAGTAAATGGTGAAACAACATAGATTTACGGTATATACACAAGACGCAACACGAGAAATACTAAATTTAGCAAGAAGACGAGAGTTTATATGGAAATTGAGTATGGGTTCTATTGTAGAGCCAAATGCAAAAGTAAAAATGGCAATTGAAAGCATACACTGTAGGGATATGTCAAACGTATTGGTAGATGATGGTGGTATTGACGTTGATTATGACATTAGTGCTGTTGAAAATGCTACTGTTGATTTAGGTTTTAAAAATACACAAATAGCAACAGCAATAGGAAATACTGACGAAAAAGAGTTATACAGTATAAGATGTAGAAATATTAATTCAAGATGTTGTTGGGATAGTCGTCCCTCTATTTATGGTGGAACACCATTAATATATAACGGTTCTCTTAATTTTCAAAATACAAATCCGGAAAAGTCTTTTTGTTTTGACGTAGATGGTGATATTGCTAATAGCGAATTTACTTTAATTATAGATGACAATCATCTAGAATTGATAAATGGAAACTATGTTCATATGTTAGGTACTAAAGAAACTTTGGAAATAGGAATAACTTTTATCTTGTACGTAGATAGTGATGACGACAAAAAATAAGATTAACCTATACATATCGAGCAAACGATACGCTCAATCAAACAATTTTGAGGTGATATTACCATCTGGTCTTATCAAGTGCGACGAGAAAACCGAGTATATCGTTTTGAACGTAAATGGCTGGGTTATGAAGAATGAGTTTTATAACACACAGAACGCAAACAATCAATATGAAATCATAGTATCAAATGATGACGACACAGCGAGGACTACATACGCGAAGACTATTCCAATTGGCAACTATAATGTGATTGAATTTCTCGGTATCTTGAAAGCAGATTTAGCATCTTTATTAAATGTATCATATGACGGCAATTTGAATAAGTACGTATTCATAAATGACATACTCACTAATAAGAAAATCACATTGAAGTCCATATCCGCAAATGATTTTTTAGGAGTGGAAAATAACATAGCATATTCTATTAGGTCGGGCGAAACCTTGACGAGTATAAACCCAATTAATATGGCTGGTGATGAACTGATAACGTTAAGCATTCCTAACATACAAACAAAATACCCTGTACTTGATAACTTTAAAAACGGAGCAATGAGTAATTCAGATGTTATCGCATATCTTACAATCAACGTTGCTCCTTTTGCTTTAATGGAATATACAAATGGCGACGGAGGTGATAGTTTTAGTTATAGATTAGAGAATACGGTTATTGATTCGCTACATCTGCTATGCCATAACCAAGACGCTGATATTATAGATGTTGGCGAGTATCAACTCAATCTTCAATTTGAGATACACAAAAAAGTCAGCGAGTATGATGTCCTAAAACGCATTGAGAGATTAGTTAGCAACGTGTTCCAGTGGATGGGTAAAGACGAATAAAAAGAAAATAAAAATATAGGTACAATTTAGAAACGATGGGATTTGGTAGTCTTTTAAGTAAAGGCATAGGTATGGCACTAAAATACGCCCCTCGTGTAGGCAAAGCATTAGGACAAATCAGCGAAGGCGGACGTAAGTTTGGAACAGTGATGGACGCAGGACGCAAATTAGGAACAACTCTAGATGTAGCATCTGGCGGTAAAATTGGCAATTCCAAGTTTGGGAGAAATGTGAATAATCTCGCAGATAAAGCGGATATGATTACAAGCCGAGTAGTATCAGAAGCCGGTAAAGCACAAGGTGAAGTGGGTGTAGCAGCAGAAAAATTAGCACGAGTATAAATAAAGCAACTTTTATTTTTAATATAGTCTTATAGTATATATGGACGAACGAACAATTAGATTACTGGATAAGTGCGAGGCGATGAGTTTGCTCTCAAGTAAAGGGAGTAGCCACTGGAGTTTCATCAAATTGCTATTTCAGATACCGCTCATACTGACAAGTAGCGTTATGTGTATTTTGAATTCATTTGAAAGAGATGGCGAAAGTAATATGAGGATACCAAACGTAGTAGTGAATGGTTGTAGCGTATTAATACTCTCTTTACAAAATAACCTGAAAGTACCCGAAAAAGTTGAGTTGTTTAAGAATCTAAGTAATCAATATTTGACCCTTGCACACGCAATTGAGGCTCTTGAACCCGAGACTATAACACGTGAGATGATAAACAATTTCACGGAGAAGTATGATGCTTTACAGTCGCAGTGTCTATTTGAAGATATACCGCATAAGTATAAGATACAAGTAGTCAAGGCTTGGGGTAGTAGGGCTTTACCTCTACAACTGAATGGGGCGAGTGGTATCAAGAGACACAGCGGAAGCTCGGCTCAATTATGTACTACAGTGTAATTTGACCGATGACAAAAGCGATGACACGATGACAAAACCGATTACAAAAGCGATGACACGATGACAAAACCGATGACAAAAGCGATGACACGATGACAAAACCGATGACAAAAGCGATGACACGATGACAAAACCGATGACAAAAGCGATGACACGATGACAAAAGCGATGACAAAAGCGATGACACGATGACAAAACCGATGACAATGAAAAATATTTTTTTTAAATTTCCATATAGTAAATGGGAAGAGAAAAAACACTTACTGTAGGGAAAGACGGATTCATATCTATCGGCGGAACGAATATAATTTCGGAACTCCTTGAGGGATACCAGAATGAAAAAAAAACTATCAATTCAAAACATTTCTTTTACATATTAAGAATGCCCCCTTGCGGTGATAGCAGAATTAAGATAGGTAAATCAGCGAATATATATAATAGGTTCAGGGCATACCAATCTCATATGCCTTCAGAGCGTATTGAAATATTAGAATTAAGAGAGTTTAATAATGACACCAATGATAGATTTTCAGGCAAGGGATTGCGATTGTACGCTATCTTTGAAAACAAAATGAAAACAGAACTAAAGCATTTAAGTAGCGTAGAATCAGAAAACGGCAATCCAATGGTAACCGAATGGTTTGATGCCGAACACGAGGACGAGATACTTGAAATATACGACCTTGTTATCAATAAGAGTTTTGAGGAATTAGACTTCCAAAAGTTGGAGAGGAAAGAACCCTCTACAAGAAGCAAAAATAATGATGACATAGATTACGAAGACCCAGATTCAGATGATGAGGCAATTAAAGAAAAGAAAGGAATAGATAGGAGTAGATTGAAGCGTGATGTCAATCGTTAAAGTTTATTGAATGCTTTGAAGTCTTTGGAATTGACCATCCACACTTTGCGGGATTTGTCAAATTTCATAGAAGTGAGAACGTTCTTGAAATATTCTTTGTCGTCAAATTCAATATATACATCGTGTGCTTTGTACTTGGCTAATTCTTCGGGGATAGAACCATCCACAGAGGGATAGTACCACATCTTAAGATTGGCGTCCCATTTAGCACCAAGGGTTTTGGCTTCTTGTTTTTCGGCATACGGAAATAGGAGCTGTACCTGTTTTTTTTTGAGAAGCTTTTTCACAGGAGGCTCTTCCGGTGTTTCAATAGTAAAAGCGTTTTCAATCTCAGGATGCGGAATAAGTACATCTGGAGTTTCAGCGGAGGTAGGGGGTAGGTCTTTAGTAGATACTTTAGGCATCTTCTTATACTTATGTGTAAGATTTTAATTTTTGAGAATTAACGCAGAAATATAAATGTTTATTTTCTGTCATATATTTAAATGACAAAGATTACGAAATTGCTATGTTTGGCTCAACTCAAAGATACTAACCCTGATTTAATTGTATGCGAGAACCCACCACCGAGAGAATGCTCTAATTGTAAAAAGAAATACACACCTACAGAGAATGATGTATCAACCCGTCGCCCGAGTTGTTATTTTAAAAGTTGTTCCCGTTGCCGTGAGAAAGTTAGAAATTGGCAAAAAAATTATTTCGAGCGGGAAAAAGAAAAAAAGAAAAATGGAAAAGACGGTGAAATTATCCAATTCAGCTTACCGATATATTTTTAAAAATTGATAGTCTTTAAGGATATAAAGTATATAAAGATTATCTTCTATATTAATAAGTAAGAATGACTGAAGTTCAAAGTATCGACGACATCAACAAAGTTAAGGATTTGACTACTGAAGAGAAACTGGAAAAGAAACGAGCATATCATCGGGCATATATGAAGATGAGAAGAGCAACTGATGATAAGTTTGCTGACAAAGAAAGAGAAAGAAACAACGCTCATAAAAAATATTTGTACAAAAACGATTTAGACTTTAAAGAAAAAACCCAGACATACAACAGAGAACGAGCTCGTGAAAGTGTCAAGTATAAGGCAAAATATGAGGAACTACTCGAACAAATGAATTTAAGCGTTGCTGAAAAGTGAAAAGTCCGGATAATAAAAACAACTTATTTTTATAAAAATTGATTAGCCATATTAATTTTTTACAGTGAAAAAGGATATAAAGATAAATTAAAATATATGTATATAATAGAATAAGAATAAAATGAGTTTATGGGACATACTACCTGAAGATTTACAATTAAAGATATTAGAAAAAAAAGAAAAAATTAATATAAAATATGACTTTTTCCGCCACATACAAAAACAAATGCATAATAACAAATTAAAAGAAGTTTTATATTATATGTTAAGCGATGAAAACGATGAATATGATAATGAGTATGTGGGGTTTAATATTGAAAGACACGATGTTTTTCAAAATGATATATTGAACAATAACCGATATATAATAAATTTAGATGATGAGTTAATAAATCCATTTAGAAGAGATATATATTTATATAGAAAAGAACATATTAAATCAATTATAAACAAATACCCCCCTATAATCATAAAAGACTTGTTCCCGTCTTATTATAATATAGACTTTCAAGAATTGCAATCAATACAATTAATAAGAAGATTTTTACACAGAATAACTTTTTATGAATAAAAAAAACAACTTATTTTTATAAAAATTGATTAGCCATATTAATTTTTACAGCGAAAAAGGATATAAAGAATTAAAATATTATATATATATAGGAGAGTAATATAAGAATGTCAATAACAAAGAGCATCAAATCAAAACTACAGAAGTACGGTATCAATCTACCAACTGACAGAAGAACCGCAGAGTATAAGCAAATTGCCAAAAACTTCGCAGTCCCTGAACTTTATACGCAGTACTTAAGAGGGCAAATTAAAATGGCGCAGATTAAGGAACAATCTGTCAAAAAAGAAAACAAGCGAATTGAGAGAGTAGCTATCAAGAAAGAGAAACAAAGTCTCGTACGACATATTGGAAGTGTGTCAGTTCATTTTATGTATATTGACACTAATAAATTTAAGACTGGAAAGAATGTCATAATCCCCGTGGATAAGAAAATGAACCCCGCCGACATAGAAAAGGAAGTTAAAAAAATCATTGATGATGATAGAGAGAACAGATTACTTAAGACAGACTACAAAGCCACCATTACTGATATCATACCTGTGGAGTTTCAACATAACATTAGACCCGTTGATAAAGGCAAAAAAATAGATAACATTCGTATGCGTTTGAGTGGTGCCGGATTAATAGATGGATATGCCGAACAAAATTGGGATACCAACTCGGGACGTTGCGTATTTGATTATATCATTCATAGATACGGCAACATTAAAGGATTTAAAAACATATGTAGTATTTCTAATAAAGGCATAACAGGAATTGACGGACTACAAGATGGTTTATCAGGATATTACAATTTGCAAAATTGTTTTAACGGTGATGGCGTACAGAGAGATTTATTAGAAATAGGTGTCAATACAAATGAGATTGAAAGATTTTGTGAAACATTTAGAATACCAATGTATGCTATAGATGATAATGAAAAAACGTTTAGACAATACACTCCCAAAATTCCAAATAAAAAATGCCCTGCTATGATATTCAGGGTATCAAATCAACACTTCTATCCTATCATAAATAAATCTAAAATCAATTCTATTACAAGAATCACATCTATGATTAATACAATTGATAGTGATATGGTACGTGAAACTTTTAAAGTAGCAGAAAATGAAGAAATTAACGAGGTTGTGAATGTTGAATATGTATCTGATATTATGGAAAAGTTGATAGAAACACTCAATAATAAAAAGATACCAGAAAAAATCACAATGATGAATAAAGAACTGTATGGTTTCAAATATGCCGACAAAACATTTGTATCAAATGAAAACATTGACCTTATCAAAAAGTTATGTTCTAATATGAAAATAGAATATTCAGGACAATCAATTGGTACGTTATTAAAAAGAATGATTCAAGAAGCAACAGGAAACGAAATTCTACCAAAGAGTACTCATAACCCATATGTTTTTCAAACCTTAATCAATGCTAAAAAAGATAGAGCAAAATCAGGAACGATTGGCGATTTCGTAATTCCAGATGACGCCACTGATACAGACATCAAGGCTGTGGATATTACCAAATGCTATAGCTCTTGTTTATATTCTCCAAGCGAAGAATGGATAATCATAGATTATAATGATACTTGGGAAAACTACGACGGCGTGTTGAAGTTAGGTATATATTATATTACTACGGATGACACTATGTTATTTAAGTGTAATGGTTATTACTCTACTGCTATCATCAAGAAAGCAATTACGGAAGGTATCGCATTTACTATTCTTAAACAACTCATTCCAACCAAAAAAGAAAACAAAGATTTATTTAGTAAAATTATCGATAAAGTATTAATATACAGTCAAGGTGATACAAGCATTAGCAAATTAGTAATCAACTTAATGTCGGGTCTATTAGGACAAAGCGACAAGCAGGGAAGTAAAGTTAAAATTGGTAGCGACACAGAACAGATATTCAGTTTCTTGGATAAGTACTATGGGTTAGATGAAGGTATTATGATGAACAGAATTGTTGATACGGATTACTTCATTTTTGGTTTCAATCAAAAGATTAAATTAAACGAAACAAACATCCCTATGTATATTCAGGTACTGGATGAAAGTAATATCAAATTATATGATATGATTAAGCACGTAGGGGGGGAATTAGTTGGTCGTAAAGTTGATTGTGCTATAGTAAGAGGAATGACAAATACAGATTACAATGAAGAAAAATGGGGTGGATATAGAATGTGTGATGTGCCTAAATTAAGACGCCGTGAAGTATTGACTAATGTTCCCTTTACAAATGATGATGACTGGATAGATTATGAATACGAAGATAGTGATGAATGGGAGGATATAATGAAGGTAGTTGTAGAAAATAAAGGGTTGTTATTACAGGCTTCGGCTGGTAATGGTAAAACATACACAGCAATCCAAATTGCCAAGACACTAAAGGATAGTGGTTTCGGTGTTAAGATATTAGCACCTACTAATAAAGCGGCATTAAATATTGGCGGTGCTACTATTCATAGTTTCTTAAAGATGACACCTGACGGATATATTAGCCCCAAGTTTCTTAAAGTAATCAAGGACAGGTATCAATATATTATCGTAGATGAAATTAGTATGATTACCAAAGACTTGTGGAAACGGCTGTGTCTATTGAAACAGGAAACTGATATTGTGTTCATATTATTAGGTGATGCAAAACAATGTCCTCCTGTAGAAAACGAAAAGATTGATAATTACTTTAATCACCCAGCAGTAAAGTACATATGTAATTACAATCGCAACGTATTAAATGTGCGAAAGCGATATGATGCTGAATTATACAACATACTGAAAGATGTTTATGTAATTAATACAAACAAATTTCCTATATTAGAAACCGAACGCAACATATGCTACTTAAATTCAACTCGTATCAAAATTAATAAGTTTTGGAACGATAAAAAGAAAACAGAAGGAGACCTGTTTATAGCCGAAGATATATTTGACGAATATACACAGGATATGTATCTATATGCTGGTATGCCTGTCATCGCCAAAAAGACCAAACGACAAGGCGACGAATTGCTATTTGCGAATAGCGAAACCTTCAACATTGGAAACATTGACGAGAAGTATGTGTCTGTATGTACTGAACGTCCCGACGAAGATGGAAATAAAGAAATGTATGTTTATGATTGCCCTATCGAAGATTTCAGACAATATTTCTTAATGAACTACTGCTCGACTACTCACAAAAGTCAAGGCGAAACTATCATTGAAAATTACACTATATATGACTGGAAACATATGTGTAATAAAATCAAATATACCGCATTGAGTAGAGCCAAAAAATGCGAGCAGGTCTGCTTTGGCACTGTTCCTTACACATATGAAAAACCTGCGACATTTGTACAAAACATTCAAAAGAAGTTAAGGGCTCATTTGGATTTTGACACCAAGAAGGGGTATAAAAATGATATCACTACGGACGATATTCAAGAACTTTTTGTGAAGCAAAATAGCGAGTGCTGTAAATGTGGGTGCTTTATGAAAACCTTTGGATATGGAAAGGGTGATAATGAACAATTCTCTATTGACAGACAGGACAGTAAGCAAGGACATCTTAAGACCAACATCCAGATGATGTGTTGGGGATGTAATCGTTCCAAGAAAAATAGATTCTAAATTACAAAACTTATTTTTTAAAAAAGATATTTGCGAATTGCGTAAAATATATTTATGAAAATTGTCTGACATTATTCAATTTATTAACGGGCTCATTATTTTTAAGGTCTCGCCCGTGGAATGGTAAGGGATTTTTAAGGGATTTTATTGAATATTTTGTTGTAATTTTTACGTGCTTTTTGGTGTCATAAAAAATAGCGTGGGGGCTTTTTTTCTTGTTTGCCGAGTTCTTGAGGGGGGAGGTGAAAACAGGGTGGGGGACGCCTCTCTCACTTAACTGACATTATTCAATTTATTAACGGGCGTATCTTTTTAAGGGCTCACCTACAGAATGGTAAGGGATTTTTAAGGGATTTTAATGAATATTTTGTTGTAATTTTTACGTGCTTTTTGGTGTCATAAAAAATAGCGAGGGGCTTTTTT
>FUWD013180634.1_pt1 | contig 15784 bp, 16 predicted proteins | sample 1063281 | NCBI WGS metagenome assembly FUWD01 (sample SAMEA79048168, study PRJEB19326) | metagenome | biome: marine | reverse complement strand
TTGACGGAGATGATCCATTGATGCCAAATGTTCTCTCCATTGCATATCGAGCTGTTGGATCATTATGGCTTTTTCAATCTCTCTCATCGGACGATGACCTATCGAATTTTCTTTAATGCTATAGTTTTTTTGAAATTCTTGATGTATGACATTCCAAAGATTGTCCGCATTGATGGTCTCATCTCTCTCAATCAGACTCACCAAATCTACATCGATCATGTAATCATTCATCAGTGCTTGCTGTAGGCCTTCTAAATCCCATGTTTCCTCCATTGATTCTGGCTCAATATAATTAGAAACCAATTCCTGAATCACCTCCTCACTGATGCCATCAATCATCTCGCCAATACTGTCTGCATCTAAAATATCATTCCTGAGTTGATAAATGACGCTTCTCTGATCGTTAGCCACATCATCATATTCCAATAAATTTTTTCGGATATCGAAGTTGTGAGACTCAACTTTTCTTTGTGCTCTTTCAATCTGTTTTGTGAGAAGGTTACTCTCAATTGCCTCCTCTTGCTCCATGCCAACCCTTGAGAGCATTGCTTTTGTTTTTTCAGGGTCGCCAAATATTCTCAATAAATCATCATCCAGAGACAGGTAAAATCTACTGGAACCTGGATCTCCTTGCCTGCCCGATCGACCTCTGAGCTGGTTATCAATCCTTCTGGACTCATGACGTTCCGTGCCAATGATATGCAATCCGCCGGCATCAATAACTTCTTGATGTCTTTGTGACCATTCTTCCTTAATCCGGTCAATGCGATCTTGAGTCACATTTTCTCCAAGTGATTTGATTTCTCCATCTAAGCTTCCACCTAAAACAATATCCGTTCCCCGACCTGCCATATTTGTTGCAATTGTCACCGCACCCGGTCGGCCGGCCTGTGTAATGATCATGGATTCTTTTTTATGTTGCTTTGCATTCAGAACCTCGTGCTTGATTTTCTCTTTCTGCAAAAGCTTTGAAATGTATTCCGAATTTTCAATGGATGCCGTACCAAGCAAAACAGGCTGGCCTATGTCTTGCTTCTCCTTGATATCTTTAATGATGTTCTGAAATTTACCATCTTGATTGAGATAGACAAGGTCAGGCATATCTTCTCTAATCATTGGTTCATGGGTGGGTATGACAACAACTTCTAAGCCGTATATTTGCTGGAACTCAAATGCTTCGGTATCAGCTGTTCCGGTCATCCCAGATAATTTATTATACAACCTAAAGTAATTCTGAAATGTAATTGAGGCAATGGTCTGATTTTCTTCCTTGATTCTCAGGTTTTCCTTTGCTTCAACTGCTTGATGCAATCCGTCTGACCATCTTCTACCCGCCATTGTCCGGCCCGTAAACTCATCGACAATGACTACGTCGCCGTCTTTGACAATATAATCAACATCTTTTTGAAATAACCTATGTGCTCTGATGGCCGCGTTGATGTGGTGCATTAAGCGTATATTTTGAGGGTCATATAAACTCTCACCTGGTTGCAGTAAATTCATCTCATTTAGAATCTTCTCAACATTTGTATGTCCCAATTCTGTCAGATAGATCTGCTTTGTTTTTTCATCAACCGTGAAGTCTTTGGTGTCATCTTCATCAACCGCTGCATATAATTTGGGCACGATTGAGTTAATGCTTTGATAAAGCTCTGTGCTGTCTTCTGCTCTGCCAGATATGATGAGCGGTGTTCTGGCCTCATCAATTAAAATCGAATCCACCTCATCAACGATCGCAAACCCTAAAGATCCCTGAGATTGATTCTCCTTTTCAAAGGCCAGATTGTCTCTTAAATAATCAAAGCCAAATTCGTTATTTGTGCCATACGTGATATCGAAAGCATACGATTCTTTTCTTTCTCTCGGATTATGCTCTGACTTAATGCAACCAACGGTCAACCCTAGAAACTCATAGATGGGTTTCATCCATTCAGCATCTCTTTCTGCCAGATATTCATTGACTGTGACAATGTGCACAGGCTCTCCTGAAATGGCATTTAGATATGCTGGTAGTGTTGAAACCAGAGTCTTGCCCTCTCCGGTTTTCATCTCTGCAATTTTCCCTTGATGAAGAGTGATCCCACCAATCATTTGTGCATCGTAGTGCCTCAATCCCAATGTCCTAACGGATGCTTCTCTTACAACTGCAAATGCCTCTGGAAGTATTCGCTCAAGATCCTTGTGTTCAGCATATTGTGTCCTCAACTCATCAGTCTTAGCCAAAATTGCTGTATCTGAAAGCTCCTTTAGCTGATCCTCAAAGAGATTGATCTGATCGACAATCTTTGAGTAATCAGACAGCAGTCTGTCGTTTCGACTGCCAAAAAATTTTTTGAATAATTTTTTCAATTAAAAGCTCTTTTAAATTTTCCATGAGCAAATTGATGTCCATGGAATTATTAGGCTGATATTATACTGGTAAGAAAAATAATTTTGCCCAATAGTTCACTTCACACAATTTAATCATGAAACACATATCAGATGTCATCACTAAAGATTTAGGGCTGAATAGGGAAAATTCAAGCTTACTTGATCAAAAAACAAAAATACTCAAGCATCTTAAGGATTGCCTAAAAGATAAACCATATAAAATTGAGAATGCCTATTTAAAGGAAAATACACTCTATATTGAGAACAAAAGTGCAGAAGAAACAGAATCTTTGAGGTATGACGAAAGAGAGATTCTGAGAATATTAGATAAGATAAATATTCGTCCTGAAAAAATCAAATTCAGAACAGTAATTGAAAATTAAACCTTCCCCAGTGCAGCGGTCCAATAAGAGATCGGAATTTCTTTAATGTCCTTTTCTTCCACTTCTTCCCAAGCTGAAGAGTCAGCATAGAGTTTTCTAATCAATTTATTATTGAGGTCATGGCCAGACTTATATCCATAGTATTCGCCCACCAAAATGTGTCCCATTAGATATAAATCACCGACTGCATCCAATATCTTGTGTCTGACAAACTCGTCCTCAAATCTAAGCCCATCTTTATTAATAATTGTATAGTCATCGAGCACAATGGCATTGTCTAAACTTCCGCCCAGGGCTAAATTATTTGCTCTTAATGATTCAATATCTTTCAAAAAACCAAACGTTCTTGCTCTTGAGATGTTTTCAAGAAAGCTCATTGTGGAAAAATCAAAACTGAAATGGGTCAATTCGTTCTGAATCATTGGATGCTCAAATTCAATATCAAAAGTCAGACGATAACCATCGAATGGCCTAAATTCTGCAAACTTTCCATCTTCCTCTACTCTTATATTTTTTTTGATTCTAAGGAATTTTTTTGGAGCCGACTGCTCTTGTATGCCTGCTGACTCTATGAGTAGAATAAATGACGCTGCACTTCCATCCATAATCGGAATCTCAGGACCGTGAAGGTCGATGAATACATTGTCTATGCCAAGTCCGGCCAATGCAGAAAGTAAATGCTCAACAGTCATGATCGAAGTGTCATTTTGAGATACGGTTGTCCCAAGATTTGTATCTGTTACATGCTCTGCAACCGCATGGACTTCCTTGATCGGATCAGTATCCATTCTTCTGAATCTAATCCCAGAATTCTCAGAAGCAGGCCTGAGAGTCATTTGCACTTTTTTCCCGCTGTGCAATCCAACGCCTGATGTTTCTATGGAATCTGCTATTGTTCTTTGGTGTAGCATCTGTCTTTTTTATCTATAAATCAATAATATAGGCTGATAAAGACTACCATAAAGGAGATTTGCATCCCAAGCATCTTTTTTTATAGATTTGATGAAAACCAATTTTGTATTTTCCTAAAAATTGGTGCAGAAGATTTTTGCTTAACTAAATCATCTGGCTTGAATTTATATTTTTCGAGTGCATACAGTAAAAGCCCTGCGCCAGTGGCATTTTCAGGACCATTAATAGACTCAAATGCTCCGCTCATTGGTTTGGGATAACCCAATCTTACATCACAGCTGAAAACGGCCTCAGCCAATTCAACTGCGCCTTCCAATTTAGAGGCACCTCCAGTCAAAATTACACCTGCCCTCAAGCTTTCTAGATTGATCTTTCCAATTTCACTCTTTACAACCTCAAATATTTCCTCATACCTTTGCTCAACAACTGAAGCCAGTATTTTCTTATCCGTTTTCCTTGTTTCTCGATCGCCAACACTTGGGACATCGATGAGTTCATCTGAGCCATTTAGTTTTGAAAGCGTTGAGGCATGATCAACCTTAATGATTTCTGCCTCATCGACTGGCGTTTTTAATTCATGCGCTATATCCCTTGTGACATGATCACCGCCCACTGGAATGACCTTAGTGGTTATGATCTGACCATCCTTAAAGATTGCAATATCCGTTGTTCCACCACCAATATCAATCAAGCAAGCGCCCAGTTCTTTCTCGTCTTGTGATAGGACAGACATGCTGGATGCAAGAGGCTCAAGAACAACTTCCTGAATATCAAGTTCACAATGATCAAGTGATTTCACAATGTTTTCTTCTGCTGTTCTCGATATGGTTACGATGTGAACATCTGCTTCAAGTCTTATTCCTGACATACCTATAGGCTCGGAGATTCCATCTTGACCATCAATAACAAAATCCTTTGGAAGCACGTGCAGTATTCTCTCCTCTGAGGGTATTTTCATAGCAATGGATGCATCGACTGCTCCATCGATGTCTTCTTGAGACACTTCGCCTTCATTAATCCGAACAAAGCCGTGGCCGTCATAGCTTCTGACATGACTGCCTGCTATGCCGGCAAATACGGTATTGATATCACATTCCGCAATTCTTTCTGCTTGCTTAATTGCTTTCCCAATGGAGTCCACGGTGGACTCAATATTGACCACAACACCTTTTTTCAATCCTCGAGATGGCTCTGTCCCCACTCCAATGATTTTTAACTCATCATCGCCATTGATTTCTGCAATCAATGCTACGATCTTGGATGTCCCAATATCTAGTGATGCGATGATCTCGCTTGAGCTACTTCTTGCCATCTGAATATTTAGTTTCTTCTCTTAACTGAAAAACCCTCTGTATACCTTAGGTCAATATATTCAATTACCGCCAAATTATCTAATAGAGATTGATCCCAGATCATTAAAAATCGATCAAATCGTTCACTAATATTCTCCTTTCCAAACCTTACAGTGAGATCAGGTCTAATTGTTATGCTCCATGACCCTTTAAAATCAAGCGTCATTTTCTCGATCAAGATTCCTCTTGCGGCTAGTTCTTCTGAGAATAATAAATACTTTTCAAAAACCATCGCTTGCTGACCATTGGGTCCATAGAATTCAACCAAACCAACTGGCATTGATTGTTTATCTAAAATAAAAAGATCGCCTTTTGAATTGATAATGGAATCTTTATTCCACCAACCAATAATGTCCTCTTCCTCAATAAAGATATTAACCTCATTTGGCCATCGCCTTTCAAGGCTCGCGCTTTTTACCCAATTGATTCCTTCTATTTCTTTTTTAATCTGGCTGAGATCAATTAGCAAAAAACCTTGATTATAGATTTTTAATGATATGGCCTCCAAGTCATCTGAGGAAACTCTCTTCATTGTATTTAAATATTGAACCTCGGTGATACTTTGATTAAGAAAAGAGGATGAAAAGAAAAGAATGGATGATAGAGCAATCAATAAGACTAATTTCTTAATGATCCCTCTTGGTTTTCTTTCTGGATGGGAATTTCTTCTAGAAGAAAAGCCGCGTCTTCTTCTGTTCTTCTTCGATCTTTTTTTTGAAAAAAATGCCAAAACTCAATCCGATGATTTTAATATCTCAAAACATAATGATTCAAAATCAATTCCTGCTTGTTTCGCCGACATCGGTACCAAACTATGCGTTGTCATTCCAGGAACTGTATTGATTTCAAGAATTACGGGGCAATTTCCCTCATCAAGAAAAAAATCAAGCCTGCCCCATCCTTTTACATTGAATAGCTTGAATGCCTTTTCGCATTGATGATTGATTTCCATTTCTATTTCTTGGTCTAACTCACAGGGACATATATATTCCGTTTCATCACTCAAGTACTTTGCTTCATAGTCATAAAATTCATGATTTTTTGCTTTAATTTTGACGATTGGCAGAGCTTTGCCATTCAAATAAGTTGAGGTATATTCATCGCCTTGCATGAACTCTTCTGCAATTATCCAATCATTGTTTTTCTCTATTTCAGAAAAATGGGTCAGGTATTGATCTTTGTTCTCAATGATAAAAATGCCGATGCTTGACCCTTCTGAACATTGCTTCAAGACAAAGGGTTCACTCAATTCATTTATAATATTTTCATACTGAGTGCTTGAATCAGCCACCATGAATTTGGGTGTTTTAAATCCATTTGATTGCAATATTGACTTCGTGAAGTACTTATTCATTGTAATTGAACAAGTAATGGGGTCACTGCCTGTATGTTTTATATTCAGCATTCTGAGAATTGATTGTATCTTCCCATCTTCTCCATCAGAACCATGAAGAGCTATCCATGCATGACTGACTTTCTCAGTTTTTAAAGCTTCAACGAAAGGCTCAATTGTATCGATTAGAATTGCTTTGACTCCTTTGGACTGTAAAGATTCAAATACAGCCTTACCGGTTATAAGTGAAATTTCCCTCTCAGAGGAACTTCCGCCATAAAGCACTGCCACTTTTGAAAAAGGTTTTATTTTATCGCTCATCATGCTCACCGATAATCCTGACCTCAGTTTCCAAGTCTACTCCAAAGCGCTCCTTAACAGTATCCTGTATATGTTTGATCAGTTTTTCAATATTACTAGCAGTTGCTTCTTTGTCATTGATGATAAAATTTGCATGCTTTTCAGATACGAAACAACCACCAACTCTATAACCTTTCAAGTCTGATCTTTCTATTAGATCACCTGCATGATGTCCTTCTGGATTTTTAAACACCGAACCGCATGTACTCTCATTAAGGGGTTGGCGTTCTATTCGAGAATCTCTCAAACCCCTCAGTTCTTCTATTGTTGTTACTTCTCGACCCGGAAAAGTCATCTCGCATGACAAGAACCAAAGCGGGAAGGGAAATTTAACTGATCGATAGGAGTAAGAAAATTCTTCAGGATCCAACTGATGAATGTCACCTTTCCGATCAATGACTTCGACACTTTTAATAAATTCCCACGTTTCATGGCCAAAACAACCTGCATTCATAGTGAGCGCTCCTCCAATTGATCCAGGTATTCCAGAAAAGAATGCAGCTGGTCCCAAGCTATTTTTTGTTGCAAACATCGCTAATTCAAAACATGAAACACCGACCTCTACTCTGCAAATCGATTCTTCGATCAACTCTATTTGTTTGAAAAACTTCTTTGTTGATATGACAGAACCTCTGATGCCTCCATCCCTGACCAAAACATTCGTTCCATTTCCTAGCCATGTGATGATGCCATCATTTGATTTTAGGAATTGTGAAAGTTCACTTCGACTGCTCGGTGTAAAAAAAATATCGGCTGGCCCGCCGACCTTCCAGGACGTATGCCTTGCTAGAGGCTCATTCTGGGTACAATTTTCTTGAAGCTGAGTCATTTGCTTTTTTAATAACTCCCGCCACCTCTTAAGTCCTGATGCATGGTCATTAGTTTATGCTTCTTGATCACCTCGTAGGTAAACTCAACAATATTATCGGTCGCATGAATAAAATGATCATCAAATGCTGATTCAGACATTTTGATTAAGGTTTTTCTGTCTTTGCTGAGAGCATTGATCTCGGCCGCTAAGAGTTCGGAAGTGAGATTTTCATCATTGATGATGACTGCTCCACCTTTTCCTTCCAAAAAACGGGCGTTATAAAATTGATGATTATCCATAGCATGCGGATAAGGAATAAGGATTGATGGAAGCCCTATGGCGCTTAGTTCAGAAACCGTCATTGCGCCAGCTCTTCCAATAAATAAATCTGCCCACGCGTATTCGGATTCTATATTTGGATTGAATTTAGTAACCTTTGCCTCCAAATCAAGCCTTCTGTATGCGTCTCTAACATTCTCATAATCATGTTCTCCAGTGTCATGCCTGATTTGAATTTTTATGTTCTGATTAGCTATTGCTAAGGCTTCAGGAGCGCTTTGGTTTATTGATCTTGCACCTTGACTGCCCCCCATTATAAAAACCTTTAATGCGTTTGAATTATCCTTCCCATAAGAATCTTTTCTAAGATTCAAGATCTCTCTTCTGATCGGATTTCCCAAAAATTTCAAGTCATCTGAAAAATGCATAAATAGCCTATCAATCCAACTGAATGAACCTGGCAATCCTTGTATTGCAGCACTTGCTTTGAGGAAAAGAAGAAATCTATTGACTCTTCCCGCTACTGAATTCTGTTCATGAATGATCACACATGAATCCTTATTGCCTGCACGACAAACTTCTGATGAAGCATATCCTCCCATTCCCAGAATCAAGTCAGGTTTATTCTTCCTTACGAAATTTTTAACATCCTTATCAACTCTAAAGCTTAGAAAAAGTTTTTTGAATGTGGAATAGCCCTTGAGTTTTGATTGGAAATATTTAACTTCAAAATTCTCAGATGAAAAGATTTTCTTCTCTATCTCATTCCCGGTTCCAACAATGATGACACGATTCCCATCCTGTTTATACTTACGAGCTAGAGCAATTGCAGGATAAATATGACCGCCAGTGCCTCCTGTAGCAATAAGAATTGTGCATTTTTTATCCATTTGATCTTAGATTTTTCTTTTGCCTTGGATTCTCATATCCAATTTTTAAAACAATGGCCAGTGTCACCAATGTCATGGAAATACTGCTGCTTCCATAACTGATAAGCGGCAAAGTCAATCCTTTGGTTGGTAGCATGCCCATATTGACTCCCAGATTGATAATGACTTGCATTGCCAACCACAAACCAATCGCCATACATAAGTAACTCTGAAAAACTCTTTTTGCATTCAGCGCCGTGAATCCAATTATAAACACTCGATAAATTAAAAGACCGTATAACAACAAGAGCATCATCGTGCCCACCAATCCGAGCTCTTCAGCAATGATTGCGAATATAAAATCAGTATGTGCTTCTGGTAAATAAAAAAGTTTCTGCAAACTTTCACCAAGCCCTAAACCAAATAACCCACCAGAGCCTATTGCGATCAAAGAATTTGTGAGTTGATAACCTGCTCCTAATGGATCATTCCATGGTTCAAGAAAATATGTCAGCCTGGCCATCCTATATGGAGCAATATATATGAGCACTGCAAATGCAGAAATGAGAATCATGACCAATAAAGTGAAGTATCTCATCTTAAATCCTGCTAAGAAAAAGAGTCCAGCGGTCACGGACAATATGATCACGGTTGAGCCAAAGTCTGGCTGAATCAATAATAGAAGACAAGCCGGGACAATGAAAATCATGGGTTTAATAAAACTCATAAAATTGTCTTTTACATTCTCTTGTTGCCTATAGCAATATCCCGCCATATACATCATGAGCAATAATCTTGCTGGATCAATGACCTGAATATTGGGAAGGCCTGGGATGGCCAGCCACCTAGTTGAACCATTGACAGTCAGGCCCATTCCTGGAATAAATACAGACGCCAGAAGAATCAACGATATCAGTGGTAAGAATATTCCTAGTTTTTCCCAAAATTGGGTGGGTATAACAAAGATAAAAAGACCTCCAATCAAACCAAGTCCTATTGAAAAAAGTTGCTTATTTACATAGCCAAAAGGACTTCCAAAATGCTTCATTGAAATTGGCATAGATGCTGAGGCTAACATTACGATGCCTCCAATTATTAAAAACGCGCAGGCTATAAGAAAAAGCCGATCAAATGCTTCGTTTGATTCTCCTGTAGCCGTGCTCATAATTACCTTATCTTAAGACTTGCTAAACCAATCAAAACTAGAAAAACTGTGATGATCCAGAACCGCACAATCACTTTGGGTTCTGCCCATCCTTTTAGTTCAAAATGATGATGAATTGGAGCCATGCCGAAAATTCTTTTGCCTCTAAGTTTGAATGAACCCACCTGCAGAATCACTGATAATGTTTCCATGATAAAAACACCACCCATGATTGCCAATACTAATTCTTGCTTCACAATAACAGCAATCATTCCAAGAGTTCCTCCCAGCGAAACAGCACCCACATCGCCCATAAAAATCTGCGCAGGATAAGTGTTAAACCACAAAAACCCCAGGCCGGCACCCGAGATGGCACAGCAAAAAACAAATACCTCGCCTGCATCTAGGAGAAATGGCAAATCCAAATATTCAGCAAAATTTAAATTGCCAGTCACATAAGCAAAAATACCAAGGGCAATTGCGATCATTGATACAGGCATGATTGCTAGCCCATCTAGGCCATCTGTCAGATTGACCGCATTGCTTGATCCAACGATGACAAAGATTGCAAATGGAAAAAATGCCCATCCTAAATCAAGACGAATATTATTAGTGAAAGGTATCAGCACCTCTGAACTGAGTGGACCGCTTCCCTGACCTAAAAGATAGTAAGTCGCGGATGCTGCAACAATGAATTGTAAAATAAACTTTGTTTTTGCAGACATGCCTTTCTTGCTTTTTTTGAGCTTTTTAAAATCATCAATAAATCCTATAAACCCAAAAGAAATGATCGAAGCAACTAGGACTAAATTATATACATTGCTTAGGTCTGACCAGATAAGAACACTGACCAAAATCGAAAGAATGATCATTAATCCTCCCATGGTAGGGGTTCCACCTTTTGAAGAATGTGTTGATGGGCCGTCCGTTCTAATGGTTTCACCAATATCATTTCCTTGTAGGATTTCAATGATCTTAGGTCCAAATAAGAAAGAAATAGCAAGGGCTGTTAATGCAGCAAGAATGCCCCTCGTTGTGATATACGTAAAGGCATTAAGTGGTGAGAACCACTCAATCAAATATTCTGAAAAATACAAAAACATGGCCTACTCCCTGAAGACTGGCTTAAAACCATCGTTCGTTAGATTAACACTAAACACAGTAAAATTATTTATCATCGGGAGCTATTCCTAAGAGTCTGAGAGTGTGCGAGCCTATTTCAGAAAAGACTGGGCCTGCAACCTGCCCACCATAATATTCTTTTCCTCCGGGCTCATTAACAATCACTGCGATTGATAGTCTAGGCTCTGTCAATGGTGCCAAACCAACAAAAAGAGCATTGTGTCGATCCGATGCATAGTTTGCGGCAGCAATTTGTGCTGTTCCAGTCTTACCGCCAATTCGATAACCATTGATCTTTGCACGAGGCGCGCCCCTTACAGCAACTTTCTCAAGCATTGACATAATGTCCTTGGATGTTTCTTCTGAAAGAACACGAACGCCATCTATTGTTTCAGGCTCAATCTTTTTCAAAGTTATGGGTAATTTGATTCCACCATTTGCAATTGCAGCATAGGCGCCTGCGAGTTGTATGAGACTGACATCGACATTATAGCCATATGAAAGAGATGCAATCATACCGTCTCTCCAGCGAGAGCATTGATAATCCAGGGTTCCGGATGCCTCTCCTGGAAAACCTGTAGATGTGACTTGGCCAAATCCAAGGCTATTGAAAAAAGAATACAAACTGCATGGCTCAATCTCTAAGGCAATCTTTGATATTCCAGCATTGCTTGATTTGATGAGAACCTCTTCCATGGATAGCACGCCATGATTCCTCGGATCTTGTATAGTTCTTGCGCCAATCTTGTAAGCAGATGTATCTATAGTGTCTTCAGGCTGGAAGGTTTGGTACTTCAAAGCTGCTGCCATCGTCAGAGTCTTGAAAGTTGACCCAGGCTCAAACTTATCTGTGATTGCCTTATTCTTATAAATTTTCGGAACTCGATTCACGGATAGAGAAAGATCTCCAGCAGGCTGATTTGAAATTGCAAGTATCTCTCCAGTCGTCACATCCATTACAACCACGGAGCCACCCTTTGCATTATTTTTCTCAATTGCTGACTTCAGTGCTTGATGAGCAAAATGCTGGATTTTGATATCTATGCTTGAATAGAAATCCTCACCGATCACAGCATCATTGATGATTTCTATATCAGCAATGCTATTTTGATGCACATCTGTCAGTGTCTTCTTCAGGCCACTTTTTCCTGACAGACCCTTGTTTAAGGCATACTCTAAACCTTCTTGCCCCTTTCCCTCGCTGTCAGTAAAACCTAATAAATGAGCTGATGTTTCTCCATTTGGATAAAATCTCTTATAGAAAGTCTCTAGCCAAATATAATTTCCGAAACTGTCTTGACGAACAATTTCGACCTCAGATTTCCTTAATTCTCGTTTAAGCACATAATATCTCTTGGCGCTTCTCTTTTTTATTTCTGTATCAATCTCACTCACTGGCTTTGAAATAATCTTAGATAGGGAGTTGAGAAGTTCTATGTAGTTTTCCTTTGCAAGCATTGTCTTTGGATCAACTATCAATCTATACACCGGAATACTGACAGCTAGCGGAATACCGTTTCGGTCATAAATGCTTCCACGGTTTGCTGGAATATTTTTGTATTTAATATGTTTCTTGTCACCCTCTGTGTTTAAAAAATCAGATTCGAGATATTGCAAATAAAAAGAACGAGCAAATAAACCTAAAAGCATGATTGATATCAAGGCCAATAAGAAAATAAATCTTGATCTAATTAATCCTTTTTCAGTTGATTTCATCTTTCTTGAGTAAGTTTATTTTTCTAGAGTCAGGAAGATTCATTTTGGCCTTTTCTTGAGCAACTGATCCAATCTGTTGGCCTGATGTGAATTCAGAATAATTAAGCTGAAGCTCTCTCCATTCCATTTCAAGTCTTTCAGTTTCAGAGGCAATGACCTGATATTCCTGAAATAAATTTCTTTTATTAAAGTGTAATTGCACCTCATATAAGCCAGAAAGACAGACCATGATGTACCAGAGAAAAAGCCATTTATATTTTATGCCACCGGGTTTCATTTTATTTTCTCAATCACTCTAAGTGTGGCACTCCTTGACCGTGGGTTATCATTCACTTCGTTGTCGCTTGGTTTTAACGCCTTGCTTACTAACTTAAAAGATGAATCATCGGGTAGGTTTGGGAGCTTAGATAATTTTGGATCTCTTCTTGATTTATCTCTGAAGAATCGCTTGACCATTCTGTCTTCCAATGAATGAAAACTAATGATGCAAGCCCTTCCGCCAATCTTTAGGTGTTTTGCAATAAATTCTAAAAGAATCTCCAGCTCTAACAGCTCATTATTGATAAAGATCCTTATTGCTTGAAAAGTTTTTGTTGCCGGATGTTTCTTGTCATTGAACTTTCGTGGAATTTCTTCAAGAATAATTTCTGCCAGTTCTTTTGTTGATTTAATTTCAGAATTGATTCTTGCTTCTACAATTATCTTTGCGATTTTCTTCGCTTTTTTTTCTTCACCATACTTCCAGATAACATTTGATATCTCTTTTTCTGAAGCATTATTCAACCATTGTGAAGCATCTTGGCCAATACTTTGATTCATTCTCATATCGAGAGGACCATTTTGTTTAAAGCTAAAACCTCTCGATGCATTATCAAGCTGATAAGAAGAAACCCCTATGTCAGCAAGAATCCCATCGAACTCTAATTCTCTAAATAATTCAGTTAGTTCGCTGAAACAAGCCTGGTGGATACTGATTTTTTCCTCTGCTTTAAATTTTGAGTTTAAATATTTGATAGCTTCTGGATCTCGATCCGTTGCAATGAGCGAGCCACAACCAATTTTTCCCAAAATAGCAGCAGAGTGACCGCCAAAGCCTCCGGTAGCATCCAAATAATCGCCATCTGCGTTTTGAATAAGATGCTGAATGACTTCCTCAGTCAATACCGGGATATGAAATGATTCATCGACCATGGTGCTTGCCAGAATCAGAAATCTAAATCAGGATCTTGTCTTCTCAAAAAGCGAGGTATATCCAGCAACTCTTCATCATGATCACCCGATGGTTTTGCTTTTTCAAAGCTTTCGAACATGTCTTGAGTTGCTTGTTGTCGCAATCCATTTCTTGCTGTGATTGGACGGTCTAGGTCATCAAAGGATTTTTCTCGGCTTTGCTCTGTGCTTGTCTCTGAGCTTTCCGTATTTAAACCTGTGGCAACCAGTGTCACCCTAATGCTGTCATTATCTAAATCACTCGACAATGCTGTACCAACAATCACTTTTGATTTCTCAGCTGCATAGCCTTGAACGATATCTCCAATTTGATTAAATTCTGAAATCTCAAGATCAGTTCCCACTGTGACATTGAGCAATATTCCAGAAGCTCCTTCCAAGTTGATGTCTTCTAACAAAGGGCTTTTGATAGCTTTCTCAACGGCAAGCCTTGCTCTATCGGGTCCTGATGCGACCGCTGACCCCATGATGCTTCGTCCTTTCTTGCCCATCACTGCCCTTACATCTGCAAAATCGAGATTGATGACACCAGGAACCGTGATTAACTCCACAATTCCTTGAACAGAATTTAATAAAACATCATTGGCTGCATCAAATGCATTAAAAACCGTAATTTTTTACCCAATGATTGCAATCGATCGTTGGGAATAACAATCAAAGAATCGACTTGTTGCTCAAGATCCCTAAGTCCTTGTTGTGCGAGAGAAGATCTTTCATCGCCTTCCCATTTAAATGGTTTGGTGACGACACCAACGGTTAAGATATCCATCTCTTTTGCAATTTTAGCAATGATTGGGCTGGCTCCAGTACCAGTTCCTCCACCAAATCCTGCCGTTATGAATAGCATATCCGTATCTGAAAGAAGTGCTTTTATAGAATCAACTGCCTCTTCGGCAGAAGCCTTTCCAATCTCTGGATTCATTCCCGCACCCAATCCTTTTGAAGTCTCAACTCCAAGCTGGATCTTTTCTTCAGCAGGTGAGGACGAAAGGTCTTGAGTATCAGTATTTGCACAAACAAAATTTACACCCTGAATGCCCTGCTTGATCATATGATTGACTGCATTTCCGCCGCCGCCGCCAACACCAATAACCTTTATGTTGGCTCTTTGGCTGTCTGTATCCATTAATTCAAATGCAAATTCACCCATATGAGGTCACCTAAATCGATATTTCTCTAAGCTGTTCAGTTAATGTGAGATCATTTTTCTTGAGCCATGAATCCCTTGATTTAGTCCATGAATCATAGTTCCATATTTCAAAACGTTGCCCTTGACCTATAAGCATGGCTGACTTATTAATGCCAGAAAATTCCCTCAGTTCTAATGGCACCAAAATTCGATTATGGCTATCGACTGCTAATTCGCTGGCATGACCAACCATTAGGCGTTGTAGGATTCTGCTAGACTTATCCAGCGAAGGCAACGCCATGATTGTTTTCTCAATCTTGAGCCAAATCTTTTTTGGATATAAGAGCAAACATTGATCAATATCTATTGTGCATATGAGCTTATTTGAGTCGTATTTTGCAAGTTCTGATCGATACCTTGTAGGAATGGATATCCGTCCCTTAGTATCTAAACTAATTTTATTTAATCCTCTAAACATCATGTTTATCAGTAAGATCAAGCGTTTTATCCCACTTTTTACCACTAATAGATAACTATAGTTTATATACAAATGATGTCAATAGATAAAAGGGATAATTAAAGGGTTTTGGAGTTGGCCTATAAGCCGGGTTCTGTCTTTGTACAATCATTCATCTGGGATGCTTGTCACCAAGCACCTCAAGCGACCTACCCAAGAGTGATTACGGGATATCATTACTCTTCTATTTGGTCTTGCTCCCGATGGGGTTTGCAATGCCCTNAATTGTTACCAATGAGGCGGTGCGCTCTTACCGC
>FUWD013170731.1_pt1 | contig 15784 bp, 9 predicted proteins | sample 1063281 | NCBI WGS metagenome assembly FUWD01 (sample SAMEA79048168, study PRJEB19326) | metagenome | biome: marine | reverse complement strand
GTCGCCGCATCGTGTGACGACTGGGCTAGTGGCACAGCATCGGTTGTGATGGGTGCCTGAGGTCCTATAGTAAGAGCAACAAAGAAACAAACCAATGGCACGACCCTCCGACTTCCCTATGGCACAATCCCTCTTCGATGACGATGGCATCTATGCATCCTATCCCTTCCTGAAGTCCATCGCGATGCAATGCATCGAGCGTGAGCGTCAGGAGCGTGCTTGCCGTCGTGCGATGACCGACGCTGACCTCGATGGTGGACAGTGGGGAGTCTGGAACATCAGCGATCGGGACTGACCCCGATCCGCTATAATTACAGCAACAGCAACCAACCAATGCGAATCGCCCTCCTCGCCCTGACCGTCTTCTTCGGTACTCTGATCGGTACCCAAGCGATCACCTCAGTCTCTGAGATGCAAGACGCTAAAATGCAGAAACTGTGCACCGCTGGTTTACAGTCAGCGTGCACCGCTAAGTAACACTAACTCACGTCCCCTCTGACTGTTAATTAAGGGGGGGCGTTTGTATAGAGAATTCGCCAAGCGCAATCTATAACGACCCGAATTCGACATCTAAATATTGAAGGAATGAAAAATTTTTTTCTGTATAAAAACGCCCTTTAAGGAATTTTGATATGGCACGTAAAGAATACTGGACTATCGCAGCGCCCCACAGTGGAAACTTTGTGAAGGGTATGATATACTGGAAAGAGGATTCTTCGTGGAATGCCGATCCTGAGTCTGCACATCATTTCAGGACCTTGGCGACCGCAGAGAAAAATCTGATTAAAATCCAAGAATTGAAACCAAATGCAAGAGTCGTCAAAATCAACCCCAATGCGGTTGCCTGAGGTCTCCGAGGACCCTAGACTACTAAGAGAGTATATCAAGGTCTTAGAGGAGCGTGTAGGTGCCTTAGAGAAGCTTATAGCGCAAGTACCTGATGCTATGGCACAGCAAAAGATTATGTACCGCCGACCTGGGAAGACTAAGCACGAGACATTAGCACATTATCTTGATGATGTTGAGAGTCGTTTACTAGCGATGGAGTTAAAACAAGAGTTAGGTTTCTAAATGTCCAATCACTTTGATGGTTCCGCCAGCACTCCTGAGGGAGGTCTAGTTATCTCATCACCATATGGAAGTCCTATGGCGGCTTCTGTAGGTGGTGGGAGAGGTGGTGGCACTGATCAAGTACCTAGGTTGGGCACTAGTGAGGATGAGGAATATTTCGAGTATTTGTTTGAATTAACACCTGTTAGTGGTGATGATGAATCTGATCGTTGTACATACGTCCCAGTAAGTATTGAAGTTACTGGTGACGAGCAATACTTTTCGATGTGGTTGTGCGATAGTTTCACGGAGCGAATTTCCGTGCGTGACCCATCAGCAAACTTCAAACCAGGGGAGACTGTTACAGCAACTAATGGTGCTACTGCGGTTGTCAAAGATTGGCATCGCTTTCGTGAGAACGGTGCCTTGCATATTATTGAATTTGTAGAAGGAAGTGCAAGTGGTAACTTTCCTGGGTATGATGTAACAGGGTCCTCCAGTAACGCGACCGCCGAATGTATTGCAGGGTGGCAAGATACTGACGAAACCCTTTCCTATGGTATTGATCCTGTTACTCAGTTACCTGCAATTAACCAAGGGGCGCAACCTGTTATTAGAGCATCGTTAAGCGGGTTCTATGCTTATCCTAAAGAGGTTTGTTATACAAAGTGGTTAGCACCGAAGTGTGATACCTTAGTAGACATTTGTGGTGATATTGCAGAGTATCCTGATCAAACTGCTGGTTGGGATGATATGTTTGGTCCTAGTTCACCAGGACGCAATTGTGAGATGTCTGACTTCTTGGGACTTGTACCTCAAGCGCATAGTGAGGTGTGGGGTCAAAAAGAGTTTACTTGTAGTAGAGAATCTACAAGACCCAATGCTGTAGAGACTGGTGTCTATAAAGCGGAACCTTTACTTGGAAGAGAACAAACTTTAGATAAACAGCAGACGGGTGATCCTATACCCTTTACAAATAAAACTAACATTAATTTAGAGAATCAAATCAAGGCGGCGACTAAAGAATACTTTGATGATCTTCTCTGTGATTTTACATTTGGCAGTCCTGAAAATATGGAGAAATTAACTAATGCGATTAGTGCTCCTGCTAATGTACAGGAAAACTATTCAACTATTATCGATACTGCTAAGTCTACTGAAGAGATTGCTGACAAAAAAATAGAACCTGAGTACAGAGAATCTTCTGATATGTTCAAGAAGATGCGTACTACATTCTGTGAAGTTGCAGGTGCTATTGATTATGCTATTGCTGCTAATGACTTTACAGATCAGTTGATGAGCGATACTGCAACGTATGTGCCTTCTAATGTGTATATCGAGATTCAGCAAGAGTGGTGTACACACTCATTCCGTTCTGTTCCGCCACCAGGGGAAAAACTAAAGTGGTCTGTCTTTAACTACGACCCACATAAGAACGGCGAAAAAATTCTAAACTACACTATTGTTGGTAAATGGGTCTGTACTCGTCAGTATTATATGGGAGATGTTACCACAACTGATCCAAACACTGGTGAACAAACTACAACACAGCAACAACTTGCTAACCCTGGATTTGGTCAACTCCTTACGAAGGTATTCACTACATCTAATACTATTGAAGCGAACTGGAGTACCCATAGAGATAACCTAGAAGATGTTGTTGAACGTCAAGGTGGTGACGGTACTGTTAAGGTTGCGCAGATTAAGGACTTCATTAATCCTAGTGACGATGAGTTTGTCGTATTTGATTACGATGCCAAGGAACTTCCTTCTTATGGTTATATGGAGTTTAACAATTATGATATCCAAGGGCGTGGCATTCAACAAATGGAACCGATTAATATCGGTAATGGTTATATGAATGCACCTACAATAACCTTCAACGAACCAGATCTAGAAGGCGGATCGCTTCCTGTTGTGACAGCAAATGTTAGTAACGGTAGAATCTCTGGTTATAATATCGTCAACCCTGGTTCTGGTTATGTACAAGAACCTATTGTCACTGTTTCTCCACCAGACCCCGAGATCTATGGTGTAGGAGATCTTAATGCAGGTAGTCAATTTGTATTCAATGTTGATATGGATGACTACGATAAGTTGTTCCTAGGGTTGAGAGTTACCTCTAGTAGCGGCACGATGACACAAAATGAGATATTGCGTGTTGTCCCTGGTGTTGCAATGACTGTTACTGCGGATGGGAGTGTTACAGTAAGCGTCGATTCTGTTGAATTCTCGGATCCTCTCTTTGAATTAGAGGATGTTACTGCTGGAATGCTTATCGAAGGGTTTGATGACCCTACAGTTTCCGTGGCAGCGATCGATATTCTTGCAAATGAGATCACAATGTCTCAAGCAATACCCGCTGGAACGTATGAAATCAACACAAAGCGTGCATTCCTCCTCATACAACCGTCAGATTTGACGTTTAGCGGCGCAGATTTGGTGTTTACCGCGCCCTCCGTGGTCAATGCTACCGCAAGAGCGCGTCTTTTTGTCGGAAAATCTGGTGGAAGCGCGTATGTATACAAAAAATCCCGTGAAATTGCGCATTATGATGGTGTAAGGCACAATGGTGACGGTTCTGTTACGCTTCTAAATACGGTTAGGGGCAAAAAAGAGACCGAAATCGCCCAACATTTGCGCAACGACCACACTTTCCAACACGAATTTGTCTAAATGGCGGCATTAGCACTACAATCTGGTGTATGTACTGGTCACGGTTGCTGGCCACCAGCTAATTTTGCGGTTGCACAGATCACAAACGTGATGGTGACCAAGCAATTTCCTCTTTCTACAGGGGATGTTCGTGTTATTCACTGTAAACCGTGCGGTAAAAACCCTGCGTGTCACCCTGGTGTTGTTGCTGCATCCTGTGGAACAGTGATGGGAGGGGTAGGAGTTCCTGGAATTCCTGTTCCTAGCAGTAAAACAGGTGATGTAGAGACAGATGCTATCCTTGCTGCACTAGCACCTAAGTACTGTGCTGCTAGAAAACCTATTGCAAAGATTGCAGACTCAGTTGGTTGCGGATCAAGTATTGCCGTAGGTGCACCTAATGTGCTATTATGCAGTGGAGGTAGCGCAGTCGCTGCCCTTGCTGCCGCTGCTGCAGCAGCTGGTCTCCTAGCAGGCGCATTTCCTATCCTTGGTATCCCCTCTATTGGTGGAGGTCAAGGTAAAGATGGACCTAGCGACGGACCAAACTCCGCACCTGGAGACAACGCTGAAACACTTTGTTCTAATTAAATGGCACTTTACGGAAAATCTATCGGTTACACGCCCGCTCGCCCCAAGAAAACTCGCCAGGGCAAGTCGTCTAATACCAAACTTGCTGCATCTTCCCGCAATGGCGCTAAGAAAGCGTACCGTGGTCAGGGTAAATGAGACCCGAGACCCGCAAATCTATGGAGATGCTGTTCACTGCTAAGTGGAATTTGCCCAAAGCAGCAGTGCACTGTGGTCTTACTACCAAAGAAATGAAGATCACGTTCAACGAATACTGTACATTCCACCCTCCGACCTACAATATCGATGAAGAAGCTTCTGTATGTCTCCCGTGACACAGAGTTGGCGCTCATTGAAGCACTAACTTACAGAATTCAGATGATGGAATATGATTGGGACCCTAAAGATACGTGCTTTTTGTGCGTATCTCCTGATTATTCCGCTATTGTTACACAATTGTTGGCGCATTGGTTGTCAAAAGACGGCGAAATGTACCATATCGAGTCCGTTAACGTCCCATTTCCCGATGAAGACAAGTATGAGTACGAAGTTACCTTCGCTCAGAACCTTGTAGACTGGAGATGGATGTGGAAACGCTTCGTTTTGATCGAAGCTGGCGTTATTAGAGGTGGAAATTACACCTGGATCACTAATGTTCTTAAAAATGTCGCTCCAGAGTGCGAATTTACCACTCTAACTATGTACGAAAACGTTCATAGTAAGTTTCAGAGCGATATCGTCGGTAATGTTTACGATGATGAGGTCGAAGATCTCCATTTTTGGTGGGAAAGACCTAACAATCACTGGACTGGGCGCTGATGCGCCCTTTTTTTATGGTCCTAAATATTAAGTCGGGATAGAACCCCGTAAAAAGTTCTCCTGCAAACCATTAGGAGACGTTTGATGTCCATTCCTAGAAAGACACCCGTAGATTATGGCGATGAATTCGTAAAAAAGGGTATGGTGCTCATCACCGATATCCGTGCTGATGCATTAATAAACAAGGCAAGTAAGAAAAGACAAGTTCCTCAACCCGACTATACAGAAAGGTTCGAGAACTGATATACATAGTAAAGAACCCTAATCTACAATGCCAAGAGAGGTCAAATTTAAAGACCTATCCATCTCGATGGGTCTCAATCCCATCACAGAAGATGTTCTGGTGACTACGGGTGAAGCCGCAGTCAAAAGGGCGTTGTACAATATTATTATGACCCGTAAGGGGGAGAGGTTCTTCAAACCAGATCTCGGTAGCAACATTGCCGAACTTCTGTTTGAACCTCTAGATGCCGCTACTGCTTCTTTAATTCAAGAAGAGATTACATACGTAATTAGAAAGTATGAACCCAGAGTCAATCTGATTCGTGCTGATGTAGATGCTAATTACGATAACAATGGTTTTGATGTTGCTATCTCATTCGAGATTGTTGGCGTTGAAACTGACGTTCAAGTACGCGAAGTAGAATTCTTCTTAGAAAGAACACGATAATGTCTTACATTCAGGTTGCAAATCTAGATTTTGATCAGGTAAAGCAGGCGCTCAAAGAGTACCTGAGGTCTAATAGCGACTTTACTGATTACGACTTTGAAGGTTCGACATTATCGACCCTGTTGGATGTTCTTGCTTATAACACCTACTACACGGCGTTTAACGCCAATATGGTAGTCAATGAAGCATTCCTTACTTCCGCCACTCTCAGGGACAATGTGGTGTCTCTGGCGAAGCAAATTGGTTACGTTCCGAAGTCAACAGTAGCACCGACTGCAGTAATTCAGATTACTGCTAATTTTTCTGCTGAACAGAATATTCCAGAGACTGTTAAGTTACCACGAGGGTCGCAGTTTCTAACCCGAATCAATGGAGTCACATATTCCTTCATTACACCCAAGGATTATGTCGCTGGATTAGATTCCAACTATCTTGCAACGTTCCAAGATGTTGAAATCAAAGAGGGTAATTACGTTCAAGAGAATTTTACCTATAATGCTTCAATTCCTCAACGTTTTGTTCTGAGGAACTCTAATATTGATACTAGTACTATTAAAGTAACGGTTAGGGAAACATTAGATAATACGAATGTTACTGAGTATAGATTAGCAGACAACATCATTGGTTTTGATGGTAATTCTGCAATCTTCTACTTACAAGAAGGCGAAGACGAGAGATATGAGATCATTTTTGGTGACGGTGTATTAGGAAAGAAACTTCAAACCAATAATTACATCGAAATCTCTTACATCGTGACTGCTGGTGCGGATGCTAATGCCGCCAGAGTGTTCACATATGCCGCTGTACTGGAAGATGCTGTAGGTAACTTCAATTATGCACCTGAAATCAATTTAACAACTATTACAGCGGCGTCTGGAGGCGAAGAACTTGAGTCAATCGACAGTATTAAAAGAAACGCTCCGAAATTTTTCAATTCGCAAAATCGAGCAGTTACCGCAGATGACTACGAATCCATTATCCGTAATATATACCCTGCGATTGCTGACATTGTTTGCTTTGGTGGAGAAGAGGCTGACCCTCCCGAGTACGGAAAGGTCAAGATCGTAATCAAACCCAGTTTTGCGTCAAAACTGTCGCAATACACAAAAAATTTAATATCAACAGAACTTAAGAAGTATGCTGTGGTGTCTGTGACACCAGAGATCGTTGATCCTTCTATCACTTATGTTGAATTAGACTCAATTGTATACTACAACCAGTCTAAGACGACTCTTAACGATTCGCAGTTGAAAGCAGAGGTTATTCAATCTCTTTCTTCTTATAGATCCACATCTGATCTAGAGAAATTCAACGGTAGATTTAAATATAGTCGTGTCGTCGGTATCATTGATGCTACCGATGATTCGATTACATCTAATGAGACTGCTATTAAGTTAAGAAAAGATTTTATCCCTGTTCTTAACACGGTAACACAATATGAAATTTGTTATCAGAATATTATCAAGAGCGGGTGTTCAGAACCCGCTGTCCAGAGCACAGGATTCGTTTTAGCAGACTTTCCTAGTGACATTGTATACCTTGCTGACGATCAGGTAGGAAATATCTACCTTTATAAGATCGACCCGACTACAAAAGACCGTTTTGTCTTGAATTCACAAGTCGGTACCGTTGATTACCTCCGTGGAGAGGTTATGTTAAATCGGTTAAATATAATCAAGGGAACTTATGATGATGACAGGATTGAACTCCGTGTATTGCCCAAAAACAAAGACATTAATGCACTGCGTGAAGCTTACTTAAGTCTCGACTTAACAAGCAGCGTCTTCCTTATCAAAAAAGAATCGTTAATCTAATAAATGGCAGGTCCTAGTCTCGCAGCACTGATTGATAATCAGTTACCAGATTTTATTGTCGAGGATTACCCCCTCGTTACAAACTTCCTGTCGAAATATTATGAAGCGATCTCGATTAGTGAAGGTCCGCAGGATATTATCAACAATTTTGAGAAGTTTCTCGATGTAGATACTTTCTCACCTGAAGTCTTAGTTAAGACTTGCAGTTTACAGACGGATTTACCTCTTAGTAGCGACAAAATCCATATCTCTGTAGATTCGACAGATGGATTTCCTGATAAGAACGGTCTTATAATGATCGATCAGGAAGTTTTCCTGTATGAGAGTAAAACTCCGACAATGTTCGTAAATTGCGTTAGAGGATATAGCGCAAAGACAAAGATTGGTGATTTATATAACGATATTACTTTTGTTGAGAGTAATGTTCAGGTTCACAAGCAATTTGCTGAAGTTAGCAATCTGAGCAACCTGCTTTTGGCAGCTTTGATCAAACAATATGAGGAACAGTACACTTCTGGTTTCCCATATCAGTATCTGAGAGATCAAAGTAACAAAAACTTACTTGTTAAGCGTATTAAGGACTTTTACCAAGTCAAGGGTACGCCACAATCTCTGGAATTCATTTTCCAGATTCTTTTTAGTGTTAAACCAGACATTTTCTATCCAAAAGAGAATGTCTTCAAGGCATCCGAGTCTGGATGGAACAGTAAAGAACTTTTACTGGTCGAAGTCATCTCTGGAGACATCAGGGAGATCGTTGGTAACGAAATTAGACAAACACCCGATCCCTACAACCCCGAACTGACTACATCGACCGCAATTATTGATAATATCGTCGGTGAACCTTATCAAGGCAGTCGTCTTTACACATTAACGGTTTCTCCTGGTTCTAAGGCAGGTAGATTTGCGATTGCACGTCGTTCTTTCCTAATGAACGATCTTTCGGAGAATGCTGGGGTTGGAGATCGCATCGATGTGTTCTCTACTATCGGTTTTCCCGAGAGAGACGGTCGTGTTGTCATCAATGAGGAAGAAATCACTTATAGCACGAAGACTGCAACTCAATTCATCATCTCCGAGCGTGATTCTGTCAATATTGACGCCGCGGCCAAGAGAAAGTTCTCTCATAAGAAGAATGTGCGTTGTTTTACTAAAAACAACCTCTCTGGTTTCTACCAAGATGAATTTGGCATTCAACGTGAAGTTAAACTGAGAATCTATGGTCTTATTTCTGGTCTTACAAGTCAGGGAATCGAAAAAGACAGTTCTTTTGGTTTAGATTACGACGAACAGTCGGAAAACTATTTTGATGTCGAAGATGGTGGCATTCCTTATGTTAATCTCGACAATATGGTCGAATTTTCCTCTTCTGGATTTTTCGACGACGATCCAAAGACTAATGAGTGGGTTGTCAATGAAGATTTTACTAAACTCTCTGCATCTGATCCTACAAACATTGGATCTAGCAGCATTAAGGATAAATTGCTGTCAAACGTGACTGCAATCTATCGAGACGAGAATAATTACTATATTGCGTCTTCTGGATTCCCATCGTATCCAATTGGACCTTTTGATAACACTAAAGTTCCCCAGGATCAAGAACACCTCAAGATTCTGCCTAGAACTCCTATTAATGCGTCAACCAAGCAGACATCTACAGCAGCAGAAGTTGGTGTTCTTGTTAATGGCGTTCCTCTTCTAAATCACAGGTCTCCTGAGAGTATTGCTTTTGGTGCAGTTGCATCTATCAACATTACCAATAGTGGTAGAGGATATACAGCAGCTCCTAAGGTAATTGTAGAAGGTAGTGCATCTGCTACTGCAGAAATCAATGGTTTAGGTGAAGTTGTTAAAGTTGACATTACAAATACTGGATCTGGGTATACAGAAGCTCCTTCTGTAACATTTACCTCAGGATCTGGTGGTGAATTTAATGTTCAGATCTCTCAGGGTCAAGTTGACGATATTACACTCGCTGTTAACGAGTTAGCACAGATTGTTGACGCTGGTCAAGATTATACAGAAGCTCCTAACGTCTTTATCTACGATTCTAGTGGTAGAGGTAAGGGTGCATTGTTTACTTGTCAAATTGACACTACTACAGGCACTATTACAGGATTTACTAAGTTATCTGGTGGATTTGACTATCAACCAGAAACAACCACCGTTACACTTGCTGCTAGGAACAGAGGAGCGACTGCAGAAGCAGTTTTAACAAATTGGCACTACAATTCCTATTTTTCTAATGTTGTAGACAACGGTAATGCTGGTGGTATCGTTTATGCATCTCAAGACCAAACTTACGGTAATGCATACGGACATATCATTGCTCCAACCTCTCTGAAGATCCAAAGATCCGATAACGTCGATAGTCAGGGTAACCCTCTTACTAATAAGTCTCACTCTCCGATTTTAGGATGGGCATATGACGGAAATCCGATTTATGGTTCATTTGGTTACGATAATCCTTATCAAGACATCGATGCAGCAAATCCTGTCATCAAACGTCTCCAATCTTCGTGGAAACTTAAAACTACTCGGGGAACCGACGCTCCTAGCGAAGTAACTTACTCTTTAGGTCGTTTTGTAAACGATTACGAATATGAAGAGCGTCTTGGAGACCTGGATCCTAATAATGGTCGTTTTTGCACTACTCCAGAGTTTCCAAACGGAGTATATGCATATTTCTTAACTACAGACTCAAATGAGACTCCTGTCTTCCCATATTCAGTTGGTGAAGCGTTCTATAACGTTCCTGTAGAAGAAAACTGGAAATATAAGTCTAGACAGCACGATTTGCCAACTAACGGTGTTCGTAGACGCCGTGTTAACGCTTCAGAGAATTCTGGCGAACTATTAACGTCTAGAGTTAGTGGTGTCAACTACGGACCAGTCACTAACATCGAAGTTCACAGTTCTTCGGTCAATTATACTAATGAAGACGTTATTTACGTCGATAACTCTACTAATGATAGTGGAGACGGTCTTTTTGCTGCTGTTGATCAAATTCAAGGTCAAATTGTAGAATCGCTGTCTTGCAACTCTCCTAAGAACAATTATTTCACTACAGACGCAAAACTGTACTTAAATCACGAAACAACAATAACTCAGGAGAATACTAACGCTACTGCACAAGTTATTGGTCAAATTGAAGAAAATGACCAGTTTGTCGTAAAAAATGTTACAGGAACGTTTAATTTAACCGATGATGTAAATTCCAATACTGAAATTTACAATCTGACGTTCAATGGCACTGTTGTTGCCAATGTTGGAGATGAAGTCGTTTTACAAGTCCAATCTAGTGGTGTTGCGCACGAAGTCGCTATTGGTAGAGTTCTGCGCAATGTTTTTGACAAAAACACTGTTATTGTTGAATTACAACTTGCAAACCCACAAGAACTGACAACATTAGACACTGATGGCGTTACAACCATTACTATCCCTAGATCTTCTTATACAGAGATCGGATACTTCAATGTTGGCGATGGTATTGCTTTAGGCGCAACATCTGCAATTATTGTTAATGTTAAGTCTTTGTCTAAAGGATTTAAACTGCTAGACATTGAAGATAACATCGCAGTCCTTAAAACCAGAGATAAGGTTCACGGTCTTGCAGTTGGCGATGATGTTATCGTCACAGTTGAACCTGACGCTAGTATTGCAACTCAGAGGTATTTTGTCCAAACGAAATACTACCATTCTCTTCATCTGCAAGATATCGTTAAATCAACCAAGATTAACGACTCTGGTCTCTCTAGACTCACTTTGATTGGTGCTGGTAGTGGATTTACTCCTAGCACAACTTTCAACGATGTTCCAGTCGAATTTTTCAGTGGTAGCGGTGGTACAGGTGAAGCGGTAACTCACGGTGCTCTAAACATTACTACAAATGCCGATGGACGAGTTGAGTCTGCTGTCATCGCGTCACCTGGCGCAGAGTACATCTACGGAGACATTATTACTTGTGCTGTTGGGCAACTGGGTGGTGGTGTTAACAGCAACAGATGTGCTTTCTTTGTTGATGCTGCAGGTTTTGGTATAGGTGATACCGAACTTATTGTTGATAACGCTACAAGCATCTCTGAAGGAGATGTTCTTCAAATTTCAACAGAGCAACGTCCCCCAGAGTTAGTACAAGTTACTAATGTTGCTGGTAACGTTCTTACTGTTACTAGAGGATATGATAATACTGAAGTTGGCGATCACTTAGATAATATTGATGTCGTTCTTCTTACCAACACTTATAGATTCACCAAAGATAGCACTATTACTTTCCAAGGTAGTAATGTAGCATATGTTGACTCTTATAATCCTAGCACTCAGGAATTGATTGTTTATTATGCTAATGACAATGATCTGAAGATGGATCAGAACACCGTCTTTGTTGACGAAAGTGTTCCTGCTAAGCAAGCATTGCTTACTTCTGCTACAGATGTGTCATATAGATTCCGTTTCAGAAAAGATGGTAGCAGTGAGTGGTTTAGAAACATTCATCTTGATATCCAGAGAACATATCGCTATATCTTCGACACTAGTGACTCATCTCTGTTAAACAAGCATCTTAAATTCTACAGCAATGTATACAAAACCAGACCTTTGCTGCAAGCATATGAGACGGTAGCGAAACCTGGCGAGCTTGGTGCATATACTTCGTTCCAGTTGGGTTATGGTATTCCTATTGATGGAACTAACTGGAAACAAACTCCTGTTTTAGATGTTCCTCCTATCATTTACTATGATGAGGCTTTAGATCAAATTGATTCCGAAAATTCATACTTTACACTGATAGAAGATCCGTTTGCTGGCAAGCACGCTGTATTCTATGGTTATGAATATGAATTTGCTTATAGGTTACCAGAATCACCACAACAAGAAGGATTCTCTAACGTCCAATATTATACAGATTCTCTGTATGCTGTTGGTTCTATTAAGAGAGTGAAAGTTATTAGTGGTGGTAAGAACTTCACAATACCACCTCTTCTCCCTGGTGTGTTCCTTAACAAGCGTTTTAGAGGATCTTTCACACCAAATATCGAAAATGGCAATATTGTGTCGGTGACTGTGATCGACACAGGTCTGAATTACTCTAAACCGATTGTATTGCTTGAGAACACTGATGGCGGTGCAAATGCTCAGTTCCGTGTTGAACTGACCAACCAGGGCGCTGTGGGACGTATTGTGCCCACTGATGGTGGTTCTGGATATGGTCCCAACACTACATTGAGACTGTACGAGAGTGACAACCAACTGTTTGCTCACGGTGAAGAAATCGGCAAACTTGCTACATTAGAGATTATCTCTTCTGGTAAGGACTTTAATAACGATCCTACTCTGCTCCCTGCGGTCAATCCTCCTATTGTGATGACCCTCAGGAACTTCCCAACCAGAGCATTCCTTAACGGAGAGTTGGTTACTCAGAAGAACCAATATGGTGTAGAAATTGCTAGAGGTCGTGTTGACTTCTGGGTTGATGGTATGAATATTCTTCGCTTGAAGAATATTGACGGTAAGTTTGAGGATATCTATCCTATCTACGGTGAATCTCTACGTAGTACAGCAGACATCCAGAAAATTTATGTTGCTAAGATCGATCCAGTTATCGGTCCTACTAGTACATCGATCGGTGCTTACCAGAGTGACCGCAGCAAACTGTCTGCTGTGTCTCAGAAGATTCAAGATGGTATTTACTATCAAGATTATTCTTATGTGGTTAAATCCACCGTTTCTATTAATGACTGGAGAGACTTCGTTAAGAAGTTTACTCACCCCGCAGGTTTTAACCTGTTCGGTGAAGTTTTAATCGAATCCTTTGCTGATGGTACCCAACCAGATACCATTGATACTCCTCAGTCTGGAACTAAGGATAATGGTTTCGGTGCTGTTATTAGTATTATCGAACCTGGCGTACTTGGTGTTATTACTTCTCATAAGTCCACCAGGATTACGCAGTCTCACGTTAGGGTCGATTCTTTCCGTAAAGAAAGAGGTAAGGGCACCCTTAACTACAGTGAGCAAAACAACGTTGAGATCGAAGTATTCGACCTCGCATTGTCTCCTGCTTTTGATGGTCAAGTTCAAGTGGACGGTACCACTACTGGCACAAGAACGTTTACCCTGTTTAAGAAGGAAATCAACGAACCTCTGACACCTTACAAAGCACAACAGTTGCTGGTGACCTTAGATGGTGTGCTGCAGGATCCTGACACTGCATATACAGTTAGCGGATCAACAATCACATTTGCTGTTGCTCCTCTTGGACCTTTTGTGGATCCTGCGACTGGAATTAGTGTCCCTGGCGTCACATTCTACGGTAAGTCGATTAAGTTCCAAGATAACGCAAATAATGATCGTTATATGCTGGAAGCAAATAACATCACCAGTCAGTTTGATGGCACATCAACAGACTTTGATCTTGGAATCGAAATTGTTCAGGATGATCACCTGTTTGTTTCTCTCGATGGTGTTGTTCAGGAACCTGGGGTTGCATATGATCTAGTTCCCGCTGCTTTGGGTGGAATTGAGTTTACCGAAGCTCCTAGACAGGTTGGCAAGATCTTAGAACTAGAAATTGGTGATGCAACTAACTTCCTCGTTAACGATTTCGTTGTTGGCGACACATCTGATGCACGTGGTGAAATTGTTGCCAAGCGTTATTTTGTCGATCACAGATTCCTGAATGCTGCAGATTCTCTTGCAGATAACAGCACTATTCTTGCAGAAGAAGCAGTTGGTATCTTGGATAATACCAGCAAGTTTGCTGGGTTCTCTTATCCTGGTCTTGGTAGAAACCAGTGTATCACTGACCTCAAGTCTGTTCTAAAGAGTATTTCTAGAGACCTCCAGTTGGGTGGTAACAGCAACACTTATGATGCTGCTAAAGAATATCTTCTCGATCCTGCTGCTACAGATTCTGATCTGAAGCACATTGAAGGTGAAGTAGAAGCAACTTTGTGGGCAATGAAGTATTTCAAGGATATGTCTATCCTTGCTATTCGCAATCATTTTGGTATTAATAACTTAACAGGTCAGCAACGTTATATTGACACCACGTTCAATATGACACCTACTGCCATTACTTACACAGCTAGCAATGGCACTATGGTTATGACCATTCCTGGTCACGATCTGAAAGTAAATGATCTGGTTGGATTCCAAAATGATTCACTTTCCTTTACTTGCGATCAGAATAACAACGCTACGATACACACGTATCCTCGTTCTACTGACCCTATGTTCGAGACAGTCACAAAGGTTCTCGGAGTTAGCGGTGACAACGTGACAGTTAATGTTGGTGCATCTCCTGCTGGACAACAATATGTGCATACATTTGTTAGTGCAGCATCCAACTCCGTTGGCAAATACAATGACGTTTATAATAAGACTAACGCTGTCGCTGACGAGTTTATTGATAGTGCAAACCTGCTGACTAGCAACAGAAACTTTATCGCTGAAGAAGCTGTTGCTATGATGCTTGCTGGTGGTGGTACGATTGCAGATCCTGCATACAATACTGCTCTACCAATCATTTCTGCTACAGCAACAACGATTACAATTGATGTTGGTATCTCAGATTATACTGGAACACATACTTGGGATAGCGCACTTGCCAACTCTGTTATCACTGGTGGCAACTATACTCATACACTCCAAGAAGCCGCTGCAGGTTCTATTCAAGTAACTACTGGTCCTACTTTAACCCCATCCAACGCTACCTATGATCCAGCAACTGGTGACTTTGTAATCACGGTTGTTGGGCATACAGTTACAACCAGCGATACAGTTACTATTGCAGATGATGCATTTATCTTTAGATGCTCAATGGACCAGAATGCTACACCGCATTCTTATCCTCGTTCAACTGACCCTGCTTCTGGACAGGCATTGGCAGTCACTGCTGTTTCTGGTGATACCTTCACAGTTAACGTTGGTGCGTCTCCCGAAGTAACCTTCACACCTACTAATGGTACATATGATCCTCTGACTGGAATGATGATGCTGGATATCGGCACTCATACTCTTGCTCAGGGAACTAGCATCAGACTGTTGACAGGTGGTGTCTCCTTCTCCTGCCCCCACAATGGCGGCGGCGTCGAAGCATATCCTCGTGCATCTTCTCCTGGAAGTTCCGATGATTGTTGCGATGATGTTAAGGATATGCTTGATGCTATCATTTGGAACCTACAATATGGTGGTAATAATCGTGTTT
>FUWD013232011.1_pt1 | contig 15798 bp, 16 predicted proteins | sample 1063281 | NCBI WGS metagenome assembly FUWD01 (sample SAMEA79048168, study PRJEB19326) | metagenome | biome: marine | reverse complement strand
TTCGCTGCACGCGCCATATTCGCATCGCATCGCTGCACGGTTTTAGCACGGTCTTCTGCGAATTCATCATATATTATAAGATAAGAAAAAAAATTTACCAAATTGCTGAATTTGGGTTCCAATACATTTTATCTCCCTTTTTTATGTTATATATATAATTGAATAGTTTTAAACGCGACAACGCACAATTTACCCTATATTTCTCTAACGGGTGCGGATTCGATATAAATTTATACTGTAATGATTTTCTTAAAGTAGTTTGTGAACCTTGTAATGCGATATAAACATAAAATGCCTTAAAAGATAAATTACGAATGAGTGTAGTATCTTTGTTATAATCTTGAAAGTGTTTTAAATATTCTTCACATATTCGTAAACCCGAGATATCTGCGATATCTTCTCCTATACTTAAACTCGCGTCAAATATACTTCCATCCATCAAAGCGGAATGTTCATATTGTTTAATGACATTATTCATTTTAGATTGATAGTGTTTTCGGTCGTGGATCGTCCACCAATCTTGTAAATTTCCTAAAGCATTAAATTTGCTTCCAGAATCATCTAAACAGTGAGACATTTCGTGGGCTAGAGTATATCCGATATAAGCCAAATTATATTCAATACCGCGCTCTTCTAAATTAATGAATGGTTTCTGTATATAAGCTTGAGGAATACATATGGAATTTTCAGTTGGTGTGTAAAAAGCATTCACAATATGGGATTGTTTCCCAGTAAATTTAAAAATTTCCCAATCTATGGACGGGATATCCACGTTTTTTGTGGAAGTACCATCTAATGAAATAAACCAGTTCGTTCTCCAATACGCATATTTTCTTAAATTTTGGTAAGCTTCTTTTGCATTATAATTTAATATTGGGTCTTCTTTTAATACAGGTAGGAGTCCCTATAAAAAATTTTATCTTATTCAATTTGTCCAACGCATTCGCTTTAGTAGTAGAAGATAACCATGTATTTCGTCGTATAATATTCTTAAATACTATTAATAACTTTTTTGATATATCCTCTGTATAATCGTTGTATTCCTGATTTTTATATTGTTCTACATAGTTGCTACTTAATAGTGAATTAAAACAATAACCTAAACCAATTATGGGAAGTTCGTTTGGCATTAAGGACGGTTGACCTTTAATGAACTTCATAAAAAAATTAAAATATAGAATTCTCCATTTACTATGAAAACGCATGATTTGACGAAAGGTAATGTATAAATAGTAAGTTTTCCATTGTTTGTTGCTCCAAGCATTGTCTGTGGTCAATACTTTCATAATACTATTTAAATAATTCAAACTGTAACAATGAAATGTTTTAGGTACATGGGTATATCCAATTTGTTTTGCCATTTCATTCCAATTGAAACCATACTTTAATCCCTGTTCATGTGTAAGAATATTATAACCATCTTTATCTTCTTTTATACTATTATCGGAATAGGTCTGTAAGATTTGAGTTTCACATTTCCATACATCCATCGGTTCTAAATTATGGGATGTTCCTAAGCATGCCGTGAACATTTCACCTATAAATTGTAAATACTTTCCTTTTATATTTTGTTTGCGGGTTCGTTCCTGTTTCGTATCGCTTGGGTCGTCTATATATAAGGTAATATCATATAAACTTAATTTGGGTGAAGATAATACAGATTGAAACCTATTGACATTTTTATCGTCCAGTTGAACCGTCCATACCAAAGGACATCCCCAAGAAATAATCTCATTTTTATTTTGTTTTCCAATCACTTGATATAGGTTTCCTGTAGATATACGTTCCTCTATTAAAGTAACATATTCTCTTACAAACTGTTCTGTGGATGCATCATTGAAATGACTCAAAGACATATACACATTTTTAACCGCTTGGTGCTTTTTAGTATTCGGTTGACGAATGTATTCATGTACAATATCCATTAATTCATAATACACTTTGTTTTGTACAATTTTAAAATCATCCATATCCGTCACATATGGTTGTTCGGTCTTTAAAAAATTATTCGCACTTTCTAACCGTTTCTCATTGACATAACTATAGAAATCATCTTCTAGTCTGTATTTAGACGTATGTAAAGATTTTAAATTATGTATTAATTCATTTTCCATGTCCGTCCAATGACGGTGTGTATAGCTATTTGAATCAAACACATTCTCAAACAATTTTTGTTTTTTTGTTTTGTTTAAAACTTTTTTTTTATAAGTTGCCATAATATATATATAGATTATAAAATCCATTTTCTATTACGACGGATAACGTTTTTTTTTTTAAATAAATACGAATACAGGTTTAGTTCATTGGACTTAAGATTATAAACATATAAGGGAGAAGGTTGAAAAACCGTATCAAACCCATTTACGTCTATACTATGGTCTTTTTCTATAAACGATAAATTCTTTATGGAATATAAATTATCCAATACATTTGAAACATAACGTTGTACTTCATGTTTTGATACCATCCGCAATGGACCATCGGTTGAAATGTTGATAAGATGCTCCATATCGGTTACTTTATAAAATATAGAACGGTCAATGGTCAATTTTTGTGCGAGTACTCTATTTTGTAATACATTGTCTTCATATCCCCAACTCCAAAAATTACAATATCCTTTTGTCTTGTAAAAATCAGAACCTTTGATGGCGACGGCACCTCCCAATGTATTTACAAATCCATAATAATGTGTAACCACCCCTTGTGTAGTTTTATATGGAAACATAACGTCTGGTTTGGGATACTGGTCAATATCATGAAACACAAAAGTTATATCACGCCAATTTGAATATTTTTTTGAAAATACAATAAATCCAATATTTTTCATTGCTCCACGATTAAATGGACGATTATCCTTTTGATGTATAAAAAAATATTCGGCATCCTCCATATCGGGTTGATTACGAACACGTGTTTCAAAATATTGAATAAAATATTTCATTTGCGTTTCACGGGATCTATAAGGAATTATAAATATTGTTTTTGGACCGATAGACATACTGTATTCATTATATAATAATTACGGAATATTTCTTTAATATGACTTCTGGGATAAGCGTAGAGGTCATCATGCTTAATTTCTTAAAACATTTATTGATGGTAACCTCCGAGATGTCACTTATGTTGCTTACGTCTCGTTTATTTATATTTACATTACACGTATGCGCCACAAAATATATGATTCCAGCGGCAATAGAATGTGGTGTATTTTCAGGAATTAAGTTTAATTTATGAACCCTTAATGCAATAAACTTGGACAGTTTGGTCAATTCATGATTGATGTTTAAACGACTACAATACCGTTCAATAAACGTTTCTGGTGTGGTTTGATGAAAGGAGGTCTTATCTATATTGACCTTTTCGCATTCCAATTCATTGATTATAGACACTGCATTTTTACATCCACGTGTAGTAGAAGTAGTATCTAAATGAAATATGTTGGATATCTCTTTGGACGTTCTTGGAAAATTATTTACACGCGATGAGATATAAATAGAGGCGGCAATGATACCATCCCGATTGAGTCCTCTAAAGGTTTTTGCTTCTGATACATACTTATGATATTTCATCGCATCGTCTACAATTAATTTTGGTATACCAGATTGATTTCCTAATATTAATATGCGTTGAAATTCATCGTATTGAGATTTTTCTTTATAAGGCATCCCAATCCATTCGGTATAACGTTTTATTTTACGCATTTCGTAGGTGGATGAACCGTTTACCAAAACTTTACAACCGAAACTGGATTCATACAAGAGTGGATTGATGGGTAAACCACAACGCGTAGGGTCCGACGAGGCATCGTCATTTCCATAGTATCTCCATTCGGCGGATTGATCTAGCGAATCTGTATAAATGATACCACATAGATTATTGGTACAGGATTGAAATCCTTCTTCTGAAATGACTAAGGCGCTTTCACAATATTCACATACATCGCGGATTCCTTGTCTATATACACATTCCATTGCATTTTTTTTATTTATTTCATTCTCAAATCCTTGCCACAAAATTTTCTTTGAAACCCTTTTGATTTTTTTTGTTTTATGCATTTTATATAAATATATAAATGAAGTATGGTTTCAATTTTATTATATTCATAAGATAATATGGGAAATACACAATCCTCTAAACCGAAACATACTGTTTCCAATTTATTACAAGAAATAGATTTGATTGCAACCCAATATATCACCAGTCAATCCATTCAAGATTTAAAACAATTATCAGATATGGAGTATTGTAATAAACTCCTTATGATTACATCGGACCGGTTAAAAGGACATTTAAATGAACATGAAGTAAAATATTTAGAACATCGTGTTAAAGATGGAATGGAGTCAAATGAAATCGTACAAAATACATTTACATTTATTCCAAAGGGGTGGATGGAATCCATAGATGTTCAAAACGATGGAAATAAAGATAGAATATGTATTGGGGTTGCCAAATTTTATGTTAAAATCATGCATTTGTTTGGTGCCATATTAACCACGGTTAATCCAGTCTATGTATATAAAGATACTATGGGAACAACGTTAAAAGTAGATATATTACAAGCACATAAAATTCCAAAAGAGGTGAAACCTACCCTTCAGATCACAAATATATGTACCGCCCGTATAAATGCATTGCTCAATTCTAACAATTATAATGTGCCAAGTCACCATAAAGTAACCATTCAACCCTCTTTTTGTGATATAAACTTTGATAAAATAAAATATAAGGATAAAACATTGATTGACGAACCAGGTATTCCTGAATTAGAAAAATTGTATTACGATGTATACGATTATGAACGAGGAGTGTTTAATAAAATCGACGCGAATCTATGACCTCGGTGTACAAGTCAGACGTTGAAACCTTTTATAAAGCATTTACAGGTAACCGTAGCATACCAATGGATGGGTCCAATGAACCGACGATACGTAAATTCAGTGATATATTGTTAAAAGACTATCATAAAGGAGATGGTTGTAAACCCAACGGAGTTTATACAAAACAATATACTTCAAGTTTAAAATATAAATTATTTAAGAGTTATGCACAACATATAAAGGATATGATGCGTCGTACAAATGAAAATCAAGATAAATTAATTACGATATTAAAACAATTGTTTGATACAAAAATAATCAAAGGTAAGTCACAACTCATTATACATCCGGCATTAACTGAAATGCGTTTAAACCAGTTTGTTGAAGAAACTAGAACCCTTATTGTAAGTTTATATCTCACATGTGAATTAGACTTTACAACGGGTATAGAATTGTTTGAAGCCATTGTAGAAAAAACAATTTTAGATACTTCTCAAAAACAGATAGATTTACTTCAATCTTCCATACAAGAAAAAATGACGGAAGTGGAAAATCTTTAAATATTTTTTCTGTCTATAATATACATGGATCTAATGGAAAGATACGGAGGGTTAAGTCTAACGGCGCGAAAAAGTTATAGAAGACGTGTTAAATCGTCCAATTGTCGTGGTAAGGTTGGAGTAGATTGTCGTAAGTCTAGGGGATGTAAAAAGGCGAAAGGACGCTCTCGGTCCTATTGCCGTAAAATGACAAATAAACGCCGTCGCAAACCTCGTAATTAATAATGCGTTAAGATATATTACAATAAAAATTGAAATGTATTCAACACTAACACTTTCACAGCATATACAATGAAAGTGTTAGTGTTTGACACAGAAACCACTGGACTATTTGAAACGGGTAAATGTCCATATATAGTCCAATTAAGCTGGATTTTATACGATACCGACCATCACACTTTACTCCAATGCCAAGACCATTTAATCCTTTGTCCTATTGAGATTCCACCCGAAAGTACCAAAATACACGGTATTAAGAACTCTTATACGAAACGAAAAGGAGTCCCGATAGAATACGCCATGGATTTGTTTCACGACGATGTGCAACGTTGTGATACGATTGTAGCCCATAATGTATCGTTTGATAAACGTATGTGTATGCTAGAATGCGCTCGTTTGAAACGTCAACATCCGTTTATTCAGAACGGTCTTATAAAACCTACTTATTGCACGATGATGGAAAGCAAATCGTTTTGTAATATTATTCGTCCTTGTAAATATAATGGTACCTATGTAAAATTTCCCAAGCTTACGGAACTACATGACGCATTATTCGGATATACTCCAAAGGGCGCACATGATGCAATGGCCGATGTTTTGATTTGCTTACGGTGTTACATGAAATATAAGGAAGATATTGACATTGTCAAACACAACCGAACCCTTTCTAAAATGTTTGAATTATATTGTGGTTCCTATCGTTGAGTTTAGGCAGAACAAACATCACATACCGTAGACTCTACCGTCGGAAGGGGAGGAATCAGCGTGAATTGTTGCGGTTGATGCCTTGGTTTTCGTCTCAAATAATACATACCCGTTTTCAATCCTTTTTGCCATGCATAAAAATGCATGGACGTCAGCGTACTGTAACTTGGTTCTTCACACCATAAATTTAAACTTTGTGATTGACAAATGAAAGCACCTCTATCGGCCGACATGTCAATGATATCACGCATTTTCATTTCCCATACAATTTTATATTTTTCTTTTAACTCGTCTGTAATTCCCTCAATGTGTTGAATACTGCCCTTATTCGCAATGATATTATTTTTTAACTCCTCGTTCCATAACCCAAGCGATGTGAATTCTTTGATTAAATATTTATTCACCATTATGAATTCACCCGCAAGAGTACGACGCGAATAAATGTTACTAGTATAAGGCTCAAAACATTCATTGTATCCAAGTATTTGAGAGGTAGATGCGGTGGGCATCGGTGCAACCAATAAAGAGTTTCTAACCCCATATTGGATGACCTCTTTACGTAAAGTATCCCAATCATACCGGTTGGAAGGCGAAACGTTCCATAAATCAAATTTGAAATAAACCCTTGGATAAAGGTGAATTTTGAAAACTTGAATATGCGCCAGATGGTCCGTCCGAGTTACATTGATGGATTTCCGCTAGTATTGGTAGGGTTCGTTTCAATAAAAGGTCCATTCCAGTAGAGTTATAGCGTCTATCCAAATCACACGAGGATAGGTCAAACAAAGGAGTACGATTATGTAATTCGGTTACGATAGACATATTTTCAGTTCGTTCTTTTGCAAGATTACAAGAACATTCCACCGAGGCATGATAGATCGTTTCAAATATAAGACGGTTGACTTCTTTTGCTTTATCCGAACAAAACGGTAAATTCATTTTTATAAACACGTCCGCCAATCCTTGCACACCGATTCCGATAGGACGATGTAATAAGTTGCTCCGTTTGGATTTTAAATTTGGATAATAATTCACATCAATGATACGATTTAAATTATAGGTTATGACTTGAGTCACTTCATGTAGTTTGCTATAATTGAATACTCCGTCCTCGCTAACAAGTTTGGGTAATCCAATGCTTGCTAAATTACACACTGCTGTTTGTTCCGAGTCTGAATATTGTATGATTTCAGTGCATAAATTGGAAGATTGGATAGTACCCAAATTTTGTTGATTGCTTTTTCGGTTGGACGAGTCTTTATAACATAAATATGGAACACCCGTTTCCATTTGACTATCCAGTATTTTAAACCATAGTTCTCTTGCCTTTATTTTTTTTACATATTTACCATTGGAAATGTAGGCCTCGTATTTTAATTGAAACTCCTCTCCGTATACATCCGATAATCCGTTGGATACAGACGACACATCAAATACCAATCCATATCCTTCTTTACATACTCCATAAATAGGTCTGGTATCAAAGACATAAAAAAATCACGGCGCGTTAGACTCATCCCATGATTTTTTTTTAGTTCTAACACATCCATTATATCCGAATGCCACGGTTCAATGTATATAGCAATACTACCATTTCGTTTTCCACCTCCTTGGTCTACATATCTCGCTGTAGAATTAAATACTTGTAACATGGGTGTTAAACCATTCGAAACTCCATTTGTACCACTTATGCGTGTTCCAGAAGCTCTTACGTTATGAACGTGTAACCCAATTCCTCCTGCCCATTTACTTATTTGTGCGCATTCTTTCAAAGTATTAAATATTCCATCTATACTATCTTCTTCCATTCCAATTAGAAAGCATGAACTTAATTGTGGTCTTGGAGTGCCTGCATTGAATAATGTCGGTGTAGCGTGTGTAAAATATTTCTGCGACATGAAATGATACGTTTCAATCGCTCGTGGGATATCTTCTCCATGAATACCAATGGACACACGCATCCACATATGTTGAATACGTTCAACGACTTTATGGTTGATATGTAATAAATAAGCCCGTTCCAATGTCTTGAAACCAAAGTAATCTATATCATAATCCCTATCGTATACAATGGCCTCTTCAATTATTTTAGAATACTTTGTAGAGATATGTAACAATTCATCACTAATCAAGGGTGTAGAAATGGTATCTCTCTTGACGGCATGTAGTTGTTTCATGACCTCCACAAAACTTGGATTTGTATTTTTATGATGGTTAGATATAATGATACGTGAGGCTAATTCACCATAATCGTATTGAATCGTGGTCATGGAGGCACATTGTTCACCTACAATCTCATCAATCGTGGAGGTAGGTATATCTGGTATAAGCTGATTTATGATTTTCATCACCAAATTTGCATAACCAATGTTTAGTACAGGCAATCGTGTTTCACATAATGTTTTGATACGCATTAGAATTTTATCAAAAGACATATCTTCTTTTTCACCATTCCGTTTCATTACCTGCATTTGGGCATAACTCATGATTACATGAAGACACCTCAGTTTAAATGCTTTCACCTATTAATATAAAGATATGTGTTCGTTTTCTACATATGGGTCATAGGTAGATGTATGCACCGCCTTTTTCTTTTGACGTTTTGCCTGTTCTAAAATACGAATGGCTTCTTCTTCTTCTTCTTTTGATATTACACCATCGTCATTCGTGTCCATGACATTTGAAAGTCTACGCATATAACTAGTCATGATACAATATGAACTGTTTTCATTTATCAAATATCTGGATAAAATCGTGAATGAAGCCGTCATGATGATAGAAACAATTACATTTTTAGTTGCAACAAATAGAATGGAAAAAATAATAAGTTCTCTTGCGATTGCTGCCCGAATCACTTGTTCTTGTGTTTTGGTAAATCCAAAATCAATATATTTTGAACCTATATTTAGTACAAGCATCATAATACCTGAAAAATAGGTATTGGTATTAAGAGTATTTGCGAATTTATTCAGTGGGTCTATGATACGCATATACTCTATATACAGAATATAACCAAAGACATGTGGATTTAATGCGACCCATCCTACAAATTTCAAAATCTATGGATTAAATAATGTTTTTATAATTTCATTATATCTTTCTATATTCAGCATAGAAGGGTCGTTCAAATCTTCTAAAGATTTTATTTCATATCCATTCAGCAATAATGTTTCATCTACACAACAACCTTTTTCGATCAATAATTTTAAAATTGACACAGGTATATTTTCATTTAAACACGCAAAATAGATAGGCCCGACGTAATGACGACATCTTAAACGACCATATTTTGAATGGACGGAGTCAGGAAAATAGGTTAAACATAACACTATGTCCTTCAATGTTATATCATCTACATAACTTAATGATTTTATTATTAAGGGTAAATTATTTATTCCAGAAGATAATATATCTATTAAAATTGGAAAACCTTTATTGAAGTGGTTTATACCTTTTTTATATTGATAATCATCTATAAATACATGATATTTTTTGATAAGATAATCCATGTCTTTCAAATGAATTAAATTTAATTTATTTGAATATAACATTCTTTACACCTTTATTTGTTAAATGTATACTATAAAAATTATGGATATTTTCAGTTATTTTATTTAATTGGATATTTGTATTAGAAAATTCTAAGAAATCAAGAACAATATAAAATAAATCTTCCGGAATCGTATTTAAACCCATTATTTATATATATGTATTAAAGGTTTAAACCTATAATGTAAAATGAGTTTCATCAATTCTGTATATCTTATAATTTGGAAATATTAACGACATTCTGGTAATATATATATATATATCATATATATATGCCGTTGACTTATATGTATCATAAACGTGCTGATATATATACCACTCAGGGAGGGGATAAAATGCAAGGATTATTCATTACTTTTGACTCACGTAATAAACGTCATGCACAAAATAAAGCGTATGGTACGAACCGTGACAAAATTGTATATCAAAATCAAGTAGGGGGTATCGGTATACGATTACCAACGAATATACATCGTACTGCCTCCATCTATAAATTTAATCCGTATGAACCCGGTCCAACAGGCGATACTGGCGTTCAATTCACTCCGGCAAGCAATGAGGATTTTAATCTTGCGATCGCTTACTATTTCAGTTCATCCCCAACTTTGTCACAAGAAGAAGAACTTATAGGAAAGGGGTATACCCTTGATTCAATTGGACGGTTTGGACAAGAATCACAAACCGCAATATCTAATTGGAATACACACAATGTAACCTCTATGAATTCTACATTTTTAAATCAAACTACATTTAATATAGACATTAGTAGATGGGATACAAGTCAAGTAACCAATATGTATCAAATGTTTTATGGTGCAACTGATTTCAATCAAGATATAGGTGGATGGGATACTGGTTCAGTTACAAATATGCAGTCCATGTTTACCTATGCAACTGCTTTCGATCAAGATATAAGTAATTGGGATACTGGTTCAGTTACAAATATGCAGTCCATGTTTACCTATGCAACTGCTTTCGATCAAGATATAAGTAATTGGGATGTAGGTAATGTAACCAATATGAATAGAATGTTTCAGGATGCAACTGCTTTCAATCAAGATATAGGTGAATGGAATGTAAGTAATGTAACCAATATGCAGTCCATGTTTCAGGGTGCAACTGATTTCAATCAAGATATAGGTGGATGGGATACTGGTTCAGTTACCACTACGGTATATTTGTTTTATAGTGCAACTGCTTTCAATGGAGATATAAGTAATTGGGATGTAGGTAATGTAAAAGCTATGTTTGGAATGTTTAGCGATGCAACTGCTTTCAATCAAGATATAGGTGAATGGAATGTAAGTAATGTAACCAATATGCAGTCCATGTTTTATAATGCAACTGATTTCAATCAAGATATAGGCGGATGGAATGTAAGTAATGTAACCACTATGTATCAAATGTTTTATGGTGCAACTGATTTCAATCAAGATATAGGTGGATGGGATACTGGTTCAGTTACAAATATGCAGTCCATGTTTACCGATGCAACTGCTTTCGATCAAGATATAAGTAATTGGGATACTGGTCAAGTAACCAATATGTTTCAAATGTTTTGGAGTGCAACTGATTTCAATCAAGATATAGGTGGATGGGATGTAGGTAATGTAACCAATATGAATAGAATGTTTCAGGATGCAACTGCTTTCAATCAAGATATAGGTGAATGGAATGTAAGTAATGTAACCAATATGCAGTCCATGTTTTATAATGCAACTGATTTCAATCAAGATATAGGCGGATGGAATGTAAGTAATGTAACCACTATGTATCAAATGTTTTATGGTGCAACTGATTTCAATCAAGATATAGGTGGATGGGATACTGGTTCAGTTACAAATATGCAGTCCATGTTTACCGATGCAACTGCTTTCAATGAAAATATTCGTGGATGGACGGTAGGGTCAGGAACCACTCTTAAAAGTATGTTTTCGGGTGCAACCGCAATGATCAATACATATACGGGTGTGACTGGGTTTGATACTACGCCAATTTTTGCTTTTTTCAATCAATAGCCAGACACTCTTATATTTCTTTTAAACTGGTTTATAAAGTTACTATAAGATTCTTTAAAAGTATGACGTACGGAACGACGTTGTTTATTAAAAAATGTTTTAGTATGATTTGTGATATTTTGGAACGTTTCCGTATCGCGACGCATTACAACAGATAATAAGGATATAAATAATGCTGCAACCATTATACATAATATATCATCCATTGAATTAATACAAGAAAAGAATAGACGTTTTTGTAAGAATTAGGATTAATATATAGAATAAAATATCATTTCATTATAGACCTATGACTTCATTAGCATTTAATGCTGCACCCATAGAAGCGTATGATACATTTTTATCCAATACCCCTATAGAAAGTAAAAAAAATGATAAATCCCGAAATACGTCTTCAAAAGTAGATACCATGCGAAAACAGATAGGTATTCAAGGCATGGATAACACAGATGACCTTGCTGATTTTATTCCCTTGGAAAGAAACCATAGTACGTTGAAAAAGGAGACGTCCGTCCATCCAGAACCCGATGCACCGGTCAGTGTAGAACAGTTTAATACCATGCCGAGTTTAGCAACAGAAGATTACTATAATACGGTCGTACCGTATTATGATACGTCTAAATCAGTGTCCAATCCAGATTTAACCAACAAACTAGAGTATCTTATACATTTATTAGAAGAACAGCGTGACATTAAGAGAGGTACTGTAACGGAAGAACTTATATTATATACCTTTCTTGGAATATTCATTATATTTGTGTTAGACTCGTTTGTTAAAGTTGGTAAATATACACGTTAATACAATACCATACATTCTTCTGGTTTTACAGAATAACAAGCATAATTATATAAAAAAAAGGCAGATGGACATATAGATTTATAAGAGAGATTATAATCCTTGAAGGTGTGTATCAACTGACATGTATTACCAGTTTCTTCTATTAATACTCTGGAAACTTTGTATTTTTTCATAATTCTTTTACACGAGGATTGAAACCCTTTAAAAAAATAGAGTTCGTTGTATCATTCAAGGTGGTAATCAACTCGATACATGGTTTATCATAATCCATCGTACAAGAAAGCGGTCTAAATACATAGTAACACACGGGGGTGCAATGGTTGAACAATCCATATATAATGAGTTTTTCTTTGAGAATCAAATCATAGACATTTAAACTATCCATATGGATACAACAACGAAACCGTTTAGATATAGATGTACAAAACGTTTTGAAATCATTGAAATTATGTTTGTCTATACGATTTAACTTCAACGAAGTGAATGGAGTAGGTAAGTGTATAATATCCTTTAAATCATATCCACTAATATTAAATCGTAGGAGTGGAACAATGGCAGTCATATCGCCTTCACGCTTAAACAAACATATTTTAGTATCTGGAACAAGTTGACGAATATGATAATGATGTGTTTGTATAAGTTTAGGAGCAATACCTTCTTTTCTGTGGTGGATATCTACGGTTAGATTATCAATATAGTGTACCTTCAATACAGTTTTGTTTAAGGTAATATGTAATGGACGGGCCGTAATTACACCAAGTAAAGTTGGAACCATAGGATTGTCGTTGGTACACGTTTTCAAGGACAAAAGATTCGTCGTATATACACTTAAAAAACTATTATATGGATGTTGAAAAATATCCTCTTTAGATGGAATGTATTCTATAGATTTTGTTCTGAGATAATGATTTTGTATCAATTGGGTTGCGGATTGAAGAATACATTCGGGTGTATCGGATAGGTTATAGGTATGAATATGAAACCTATCTACATAAGCATTCATTGTTGGAAGTTCGGTTTGAATGATACGATTTGGAAACAACCAATGGTTCAAATCGTATAAATGAAACACGGGTTGAATCGCCCAAAATTTAAATTTTACACGTATGTACAAGGCAAATAAAACAAACAAGGTTATACATAACAGGATGCTTGTCTTTAACATTACATACCATTTATATAAAATCTACTTCTCTTAAACTTATTCAGTCTTTTGTAAAATATAAATGTACTGATGTTTATATCCAACGGATTTCATGTCACTTTGACTGGATAATATAAACCCAGTAGATTGAGCCAAAGATAAAATGGACTGTTGGGTATCCATATATAAATGATGTGTATGTTTACGAACGGAACCATTTGTATGATGAATAAACGTTTCTATAAAAGTACCTTTATTATGATTGAGCTTAAAATCTGCCTTGTAATCGTGGTTTTTAAATACGGCCTGGGTCGTAGTAATACGTTTCTTTGTATAATCTTGTGGATTGATATAAGCCAACACATCTGCGACCGGTAAGATTGGGTCAAACTTATCTCTGTCTACAAGGTGTAATAATAAATAACCGCCGGGTTTTAACCATTGCATACAGTTTTGAAAAAACAATCGTTTATTTTTAATCATGTATATTGTAAAATACAAACAAGTAATATGGGTAAAACTATTGGGTTGGAAGTGAATACTTTTAAGAGCATCTCCGTGTATAAATTTGCTAGAAGGGTATTTTTTTTGTGCCTTGGCGACCATAGCAGAAGATAAATCTATACCTTGACAATTGTATCCTTTTTGGGTCAACTCTCCAACGTGATGACCGGTGCCTGACCCGATATCTAAGATTACACTACGTTTTGTAGGAGAGGTTTTATTTAGAATTGTACCAATTTCGTATTCATTTTTAAATTCACTAAATAGGATATCATCATATACATCTACATAAAAAGAATCATAAATGGATTGGTCTATTTTATGTACGAACGATTGGTCATTGTCAAATGTTTCTATAGTAGTTCCAGAGTAAACCAATAGATATACCATTACGCCTAATGTAATCACACTCATTATTTTTGCAAAGGGACTAAATGATTTCCACTCTTTATAAAGAGATTGTATCCATTTTGACATATATTATGTATTGTTATGATATTTTTTTATGTTTTGAAGTTATAGGATGGAAATACATTCCATAAACGATAAACGTACATGGAATGAATTTCGTAATATTAGTTTTTCAGGATTTAAAAAAACAAAGGTAAAAACGGAATTATTAAACAGTATCTTTCAATCGCGTCTCGAACCGTCTTGTTATTGGTGTGCCGAATTAATATGCGCGGGACATTTTATGGATGTATGGAATATTATAATCTTATTTGTGTCTAAACATATTCATATAGGCTCTCCAAAATTACCCATATATATTTCATTACGGATGAAATTATTCAAACAGATTATGAGCGAACATTCGGAAGAAGACATTTATATGCGTAATCATCAATCCATTCGTAATTTATTTGCAGAGGTCATTACTACAATATGTTATTCAAGAAAAAAACATGCCATTTTACTTGTAGATATAAAAAACAAGGATGAATATTCCATGCCTGTCATGCAAACCAAACTAAAAGCCCCAGATATTTCCTATGGAACCAATGTATTTAAACCGGAAGACCCTCCTGAACTATTCGTGGCAGTCAACGAATTTGCCTATCACCTTTCCAAATCCTCTTCCAATGAATACACGGCATGTTATTGGTTAGAATGGTTAATCAATTTTGATACCATTTGTAAAAAAAATAAACAATTATGTTTAATTGAAAGAAGAACATGGGCCAAGGTAGAGTCTAAATTTCAAAAAGATAGTATTTGGTTAATATGGGATATTGTTTTAGCACGAGCCGAAGAAAAAGGATGTAATGCGACGCTTTCAATCATTCGTTCTTTATTAGATATGTTTTGTTTACGATACACGACGGATGTAAAACGAACTAGAAAATTTATATTATACAATTGTATTGGATTATTGACAGGACCTGTGGATTTGACCATACCGATATGGAATGACAAAACCGTCATTACCGATATTACAGATAAAATCAATGTTATATACAAGGAAATCAAAGTCAATGAA
>FUWD013231152.1_pt1 | contig 15798 bp, 16 predicted proteins | sample 1063281 | NCBI WGS metagenome assembly FUWD01 (sample SAMEA79048168, study PRJEB19326) | metagenome | biome: marine | reverse complement strand
TGCGGCGCAGCTTTCTGGGGCCTTGTCTGGCCTTGGCGGCCAAATTGGCGAGCGGTTGGGCGCGCAGGAACAGCAGTCCCGCGCCTTGAAGATGGCCGCGCTGCAGGGCGCACAGGGCGAGTTTAGCGCAGAGCGTGCCGCGGCCCGCGCTTCGGCCGGTCGCGAGCGCGGCATTGGCGAAGCTTACGAGGCGATTGACGCCGACGGCAACGTCGTTGCTCGGGAGTTTTTGTCAAACCGCTCTGACCTTGACGCTTTCAAAGCGGCGAACCCTAACGCGTCGGTGCGTGTGGCGCAAGCGTCAGGAGGACTCACGGAAAAAGACTTCTTCATCAAGTTTGGAATGACACAAGGCCAGTTTGAGTCGCTCCCTGTTGAAGATCAGCGGCGTTTGCAAGGGCTTGCTCCAGAGGCCCCGGGCGATCCCGCAACATTGACGGAGCGTCAGCAGTTGGCGATCACGGATCAAAACACGCTAGACCTGCTCGCTCAAGGCCAGCTTGGCCCGCAAGAGCGCGGGCGGTTTTTTGCCTCTGTTAACGACTACATTAGGCCGGAAACGAGCGTCACAGGAGCAACGTCGCAACGCCGTGTCCCGCCAAACACTGCGGAGGTTTTGCGAGATATTTACGTGGCCGGTGGAGATATTGGTGGGATTGACCCAACTTCTGTTGGAGCACCTTTGTCCGCAGAAGACCTGAACGACACCAGCATCCAGATAATTGACCCGAAGCTTGATCTGACGGCGGCTACTGGCTTGGGTTCCGCGATTGGAAGAAGCTTTAACTTCCTTGGAGGGCAAATTGCTGGGGAAATTCTCGGCACTCCCGGCATTATTGCCAAGGACACCGCGGCGGCATCCGCTGCGCTTAATGCTTTGGCGCAGTTTACCGAAAGGTACTTCTTGGACAAGAAAACTCTTGCGAAAGAATTTGAAAACTTGCAGCAAGAGCTTGTCCGGCCGAGTGCTGCGCGTACCGACGCCGGAGCACTGGAAGCACTGAACTCGACAAGGAACATTCTGCTTGCCGAGCAGCAGCAGGTTGCCGACGTAATACAGCGCCCCACAAACTACACCAACGCGAGCGTTTCTAAAGCGCGGCAGTTGGACCGTTACCTGCGGCAGTTGCTTGACAACTACGACATCGCTATCACGTCCTACCAGCAAGGTTTGGGGCTGTCCCCAGGGGGCACGGGCAGTACGGCCAATCCCGCAGATTTCCACAGACAGTAAAAGGGGAAAAGCATGGAAGAAGACGATTTTGTTGAACCGTATGCGTCTATCCCTTCAACGGAGGTAGGGCCGACCCGCGCGGCTGCCGAATCTTTGCGGCCGTTGAAAATCGACTATGATATTGAGGCGGCAACCGTTGAGGGCCTTTCGTCGACACAAATTGCGCAGTATTTGTCCGACGAGACAAATTACGACTACGCCGGTGCGCGCGCCGCGGGCATCACCGACGACCAAATCATCGCGGAGCTCTCTACCGCACGGCGGCCCACAGCGGCGGGGGCTTTCGGCGAAGGCATCACGCGCGGCGCGGTTGTTGGCGCGCCTACTGTTGCGGGCGGCGGCACAGGCGCAATGCTTGGTCTCCAAGCGGGTACGGCGGTGGCGCCTTTCTTGGGTCCTTTTGCGCCTGCGGGTCCCGCAATAGGTTTATCGGGGGCGGCATTCTTGGCACTCTGGCCGGCGCTTTTGCGGGCTCGGGTGTGGAGAGCCGTTTGGAAGACGTCGGGGTTTTGCCGACAGGCCGGATGACGCCGGATCGACGATCAATCATGGAGTCTGGTCGCACGTTTGGCAGCGGCGTAGTGACGCTGCCCCTGCCGTATCTTGCTGTCCGCAACATGCCGCTGGGCGCTGTGTACTTCCTGACCCGACAGGCCCCGCAGACAGCGGCGGCGCCGCAAAGCTTCGCAGAAGCAGGCGGGAACATTATGCAGAGGCTTGGACGCGGCGCGCGGGACGCGGTGCAGGGCGCGCCAGTTCGGGACGCAGCGGGCAACATTCTGCAGCCAAGGGTGACACCGTTGGACCGCATTTTGGGGACCGCGGCCCAAAACCCTGTCTCATTTGCTGTTGCAGAGACCAGTGCTTTGGGGTCAGCGGCTGTGGCCGGAGGGCTGGCAGAAGAAATTGATCCTGGGAACGTATACTTGCGTATGTCAGCAGAGATCACGGCAGGTATGGCCAACCCCGTGGCCTTGTCTACGCGCGCGATGCGCGCGGCGCGGACGACAATCGGGGACACTCTGGACCGGTTTTCCGAAGGCGGCCGTCAGCGCGCCATTGGCCAAAAGCTCTTTACCTTGTTGGAAAACGCAGGCGAGGACCCGCAGGCCGTGATCCGCGCACTTATGGCGGACGACGAGCTTGACGTCATAGCGCGCGAAGCGGGTGTTGATCTCGGCACGCGGACGCCTGGCGTAAAAACAGGCAGCGCCACGCTCACTTCCCTGCAGCGAACGATTGCGCAAAACAATGAGCGTGTCGGGCCTACCGTAGCGCGGGCCGCGGAGCAGAACCTTGAAGGCTTGGCAAAACTGATCGACCTCATGGTGGTGATGGACGACCCTAGCGTGTTGGCGGCAGCAGGGCAGTTGCGCAACGACTATTACCAGGCCGCACTGCAACAGCGTCTGGACCAAGCTTCTGCGCAAGCCGCCGAAACGGCGGGCCGGCTTCTGTTGGACGACCCTTTGGCGGGTCAGCGTGCAGGGCAAGCCGTTGAGGATTTGGTGTCGAAGTCTCTGCGGGACGCGCGGAAGCAGGAAAAAGCGCTTTACGCGCGGGTCGACTTGCGCCAGCCTGCGTCGGTCGACAACATTGCTTCAGAGTTTGCAACGATCCGAAGGGATGATCTCTTGCCAGAGTCGCCGTTCCCTTCGATAATCTCGCGCTTTGTGTTGCGGACCACGGCCGACGACGCTGAAGTGAATTTGGGGGATTTGACCAAATTCCGGTCTGAAATGCTGTCCATGGCCCGCGATGCGCGGTCCGCGCTCATCTTCCGTGACGCCAACTTCTTTGGCCGCATGGCCGAAGCGGCCCTAGAGGACATTGGGCTGCGGGCGGATGCGACGCCGGGCGGCATTGATCCGAACATCCCCATGATGCGGTCTCCAAACGAGCGGGCCTTGGCCAATGCTTATTCGTTCAGCAAGGCGTTGAACGACGTGTTCACGCGGTCCTTTGCGGGTGACGCCATTGCCACGCGTCGGTCAGGGGCCGACCGCATTCCGCCCGAGCTTTTGGCTGGACGTATCTTTGGAACGGGCGGCGACGCCACATCTTTGCGCGTGTCTCAGCTGGCGGACGCGGTGCAGTTCATGCAGCGCAACGCCGGCGGGGCTTTCGCTGAAACGGCGACGGCCCGTCTTGGCACCTTGCGCGCAGCAGAGTCGGACATATTGCGGCTCGCCGCGGACCGCGCGGTAAATCCAGAGACAGGCAGGGTCAACCCTGTTGCCTTGGCCCGATTTGCGCGCAACAACGCCGCCACCTTAGAGCAATTTCCGCAGCTTCGGGACGATCTAACCAACGCGCTGACCGCAGAGCAGTTGCTGCGCAATGTGACGGACGTCAATTCGGTGGAGGCCAAATTCTTGGCCAACCAAGGGGCGCTCCGCGCTGTTTTGGGCAACGACGAAACGCCCGCAGGAGCAGTCGCCATTGCGATTGGCGAGCCCGGCGGCGGGCGATCCCCTGACGCTGTGAAGAATCTGCAAGGCTTGGTCAAGTTGGTGAACACCAGCGGCGACATTGCCCCTCAAGCGCGGGCCGGGCTGCGCGATGCGGCGCTGGACCGCGCTATTGTTTACTCCACCAGTCCGGAGGGCAACTTCAGCTTTGACCGGTTCCGCACTTTTCTGACAGAGCCGATGTCGCGTCGGCAGCCGTCCGTCGTAGGCGTGCTGCGGGACGGGAACATCCTTAGCGACGCTGAAGCCACGCGGCTCAACGCTTTCTTGCGCGAAGCAGAGAAGATACAAGATGCGATCAACACCGGCGGCCCGATGCTGGACGACATCCTCGTTGACGCCCCCGGCGCCGTCTTTGATCTCGTGACGCGCTTGATCGGTTCGGCCGTGGGCCGCACGGCGGGCCAGCAGATCACGGGCCGCCCTGGCGGTATCGTGGAAGCTGGCGCAGGTGTCCGGTTTACCAGAAATGTCTTTGAGCGCATGCCGACTACCTATCTGCGCAACATCGTGGACGAGGCGGTGGTCAACCCCGACTTCATGGGGCTTCTGTTGACAAAAGGCCGGCCGCAGACCGTTTTGGCGCAGCGCCGGTTCAACAACCAGCTGAACGGTTTCTTGTACAACGCGGGCATCATCGCTTTGCCAGAGCAGGAAGAGGGCGCGGTCCGTGCCCCAGTGGGGGACCCGTTCGCAGCGCAAGCTCTTGAAACCCCGGAACAGATTGGTGCTGCGACAGCAGACATCCAGTCTTATCTGGACAGCGTCCGGCCACAACCCGTCGCGCCACCAGTTGCTCCGAGTGCGCCGCCAGCCGGGAACCTCCCGCCCGCAGCAGCGCCCGTGCAAGCGCCGCCCCCTGCTCCCGTGCAGCAGGGGGCGGCTGCCTCACCGCGCGCCAGCTACGCCGCGCTGTTCCCGAACGACGCCATCGCCCCCTTGATGCAGCAGCGTGAAATGCAGCAGGGGATCGGATCGCTCGGGTTACGCTAAACGAGCCAGTTTCGGGCGTCCTCGCCCAAAACGCGGCCCGCAATGTTCACCTTGTCGCGCAACGCTTGAAGGATTTTTTCGTCAATCGTGCGCGGTGCGACAAGGTCGATGTAGGTCACGTTGTGCTTCTGCCCAATCCGATGGGCGCGGTCCTCGGACTGCAGGCGCACTTCTAGGTCATAGCTGTTGGCATAATATATCATGGTCCGCGCTTCGGTCAGGGTGATCCCGTAGGCGCCCGTCCTGTTGCTGACGAAGAAACGGAGCGCGGACCGCGAGTCTTGACGCGAGATGATGCGAGCGGTCTTCTGCGGGGTTTCGCCAAAATACGCGGCGGCGAGTCGGGGCCGAACCGTTTGCGCAAAGCATCGGTGATGGCGTGGATGTCGTGTCTCCAAGTGGCCCACACGATGACCTTGCCCTGGACCTCCTCAACGATATCCATGAGCTCGTTCAAGCGGTTGTTCTTCAGGGGGATGAGCTCGTCTTCGTCGGTGCGCAGGAACCCGCAGCATATCTGTTGCAGTCGCATGATCTGTGTCAGGACCGACTGGGTGGTGGACATCTCGCCGCTTTCCAGCTGGGCCAGAGCGAGGCTCTTCATTTGCGCGTAAGCTTTCTGCTGCTCGTCGGTCAGTTCGATCTCGCGGCGCAGGTAGATTTTGGCGGGCAGGTCGAGGCAGTCCTCTTTGAGGACGCGGGTGCTGAAGGTTTCCAACCGCTCGTTGAGCTCGTCCAGCCGCCGGTATCCGGTGATTTCTTGGAAGCTGCGGTGCCCCATTTTGCGGGTTTGGATGACAGCGTAGCGGTTTTGGAAGGCAAAATAGCTGGAGGACCCCAGAGCCTGCGGGGACAACACATCGCATTGCGAGAAGAGGTCCATCGGGGACTTCGTGATCGGCGATCCCGTCAGGATTCTGCGGTACTTGGCAAGGCGGGCGCACTTTACGACGTTCTTGGTGCGCTGCGCCTTGCGGTTCTTGATCGTCGTGCTTTCGTCCACGGCCATGAGACAGTCTGGATTGTACTTCAGGAAGGCTTCGGCGGTCTTGGCGCCTTTGCTTGTGGACAGCGCTTCGACATTCATCACAAAGATGTGCAGCACGTCCCGCTTCCGGCGCTCGGGCAGAGCGAAGTCGCGCAGTCCTCTTGATACTTCTTCGTTATGTTCGGCTGCCACCGTAGAATTTTGTGCGGAATGCGGTCCGGCAGGTGCACAGGGATTTCTGTCCGAACCCAGTTGTCAAAAACGCCTTTAGGGGCGATGATTAGGGCTGTGTCGATGCGCTTGTTTTCAAACAGGGCTGCAATGGTGTCGACAGTTACCTTGCTCTTCCCTGTCCCCATTTCCATGAGCAACGCCCAGTATGGTTTGTCCCACGACCGCTCGAAGGCGCTGACCTGGTGCTCATAAGGCTTGGTTTTGTATTCATACATAGCTATTTTCCCTCTTGACGACGCTTTTATATACGATTATATGCGATAAGCAAGGGGCAAAAAACCCCTTTACACGCGACACACGAAACAGGAGAACACATGAGCGACATCTTAAATCTTTTCGAAGAGGACGCCGGCGCATCGCCCGCAGAATCTTTAAGCGGGGACGGTCTCAAGTCCGTTGCTATCCTTGCTCAAAAAATACGGGAGTCCGAGGCCCTTGTCGAACGGGCCGAAGCTTTTCTCAAAAAAGCCAAAGAAGAGCTGACCGGTCTGACCGACGAGCTCCTGCCTGCGGCGATGGAAGAACTGGGCATGAAATCCTTCACGCTGGAGGACGGTGCCAAAGTCGAGGTGCGGCAGCTCTATGGCGCCTCTATCCCGATAGCGCGAAAAGCCGAAGCCTTTGAATGGCTGCGCGGCCAAGGCTTTGACGATATCATCAAAAACTCCGTGACCTGCACATTCGGTCGCGGCGAGGACGACTTGGCGCACAGTTTCCGCGACATGGCCGTCCAGCAGGGCTATGAGCCCCAGCAGAAAGAAGACGTTCACGCTTCCACATTGAAGGCGTGGGTGCGAGAGAGAATTGAAGCGGGAGACGAGTTCCCGATGGACCTATTCGGGGCCTTCATCGGCCAACGTGCAATCATCAAGAAGGGTAAATAATCATGGCTAGCAAATCAGTTGCAACCAAAGAAGACGCAAAAACAGATGTCGCGGTGTTCGATGCGACCATGTTCGAAAACGATGCCGGTGCAGGCAACGAGAATGTCTGCCAAGAAGACCTTGCGCTGCCGTTCCTCAAGATCATCTCTGGTCTTGACCCGTTGCTGGACGACCTCGAAGAGCTGCGTAAGGGCGATATCTACAACACCGTGACCGGCAATATCTACAAGGGCAAGGAAGGCGTGCGCGTCATCCCTTGCGCCTATCAGCGCCGCTTCATCGAATGGGCCCCGCGCGGTCAGGGCAGTGGCGCACCTGTAAATATCTTTACACCAGACGACAACCGTCCACGGACCGAGCGCTCAAAGGAAGACAACCGCGAGTATGTGGTCGGCGGCAACGGCACCTACATCGAAGACACCCAGCAGCATTTCGTCCTGGTGGTCAACGAAGACGGTTCTGCCCAGCCCGCGCTGATCGCAATGAAGTCCACACAGCTCAAAAAGGGCCGCAAGTGGAACTCCATGATCCAAGGGCGCACCGCCATCGGAAAGAACGGCCCGTTCCAAATGCCGCGCTACTCCAACATCTATGTCCTGAAGTCCAGCTCTGAAGAAAACAGCAAGGGCTCGTGGCATGGCTGGGAGGTGTCCCTCGAAGGCGTCGTGCAAGACGCATCCCTCTACATGCAGGCCAAAGTATTCGCCGAAAGCATCAGCCGCGGCGATGTCGCGGTCAAGCACAGCCAAGACGGAGAAGTGCAAAGCGGTTACGTCAACCGCGACGACAACGGCGACGACAAAGATATCCCGTTTTGATCTTTGCGCAGGGGCCTCGCATAGAGGCCCCTCCACCGTTTCGAACACTCCGAGGTATTTATGTCCCACGCAACCAAATTCGCTGAAGTCTTCCAAGGGCTGCAGCTGGCCTACGGCACCTATCGTGTCGACCGCAAGCAAGCCAACGGCAAGAATGTAGGCAAAGCCAGCATTGTCCAAGAACCGCGGACCGCGGAACTCTGGGAAGGGCACCTGTCCGGAAAAGGCACGGGCATCGGCATTATCCCGATCAACGAGGACAACCAGTGTGTCTGGGGCTGCATCGACATTGATCAGTATCCCTTGGACCACAAAGTCTTGGTTGAGCGCGTCCGCAAAATGAAGCTGCCGCTGGTGGTGTGCCGCTCAAAGTCGGGCGGGGCGCACATGTTCCTGTTTACGTCGGAATGGGTTTCCGCCAAAAACATGCAGAAGACCCTGAACCAGATTGCCTCCGCCTTGGGCCATGGCGGCACCGAAGTTTTCCCAAAACAGATACGCCTGTTTCTGGATCGCGGGGATGTCGGGAATTTCCTGAACCTGCCCTATTACAACGCGGACAGCGGCCTGCGGTACGCGTTCAACGATGACGGCTCTGCCGCCACCTTGGACGAGTTTTTTACGCTGTACGACGCGCATCGGATCACATCCGAACAGTTGACAGCGCTGACGGTTGAAGAGCGGCCGGACATGCCGATCCCTGACGGTCCGCCGTGCTTGCAGCACCTGGCCAAGATAAAGATCAGCGAAGGCGGCCGGAACAACGGCCTGTTTAATCTGGGCGTCTATTTGCGCAAGGCGTATCCCGACTCTTGGGAAACAGAGCTGATGACGCACAACATGTTGTATCTTGACCCGCCTCTGCCGCTGAGCGAGGTCAACATCGTCGCCAAGCAGGTAATGAAAAAGGATTACGCCTTCAAGTGCAAGGACGCGCCGATTGCGCCTTACTGCAACGCGGAGGAATGCCGCACGCGCAAATTCGGGATCGGGGCGGCGGTGTCGTCGTCGGTCGTGGCTAACCTGCGCAAGTACAATTCAACGCCGCCGATCTGGTTTCTTGACGTCAACGGCGAGCCACTGGAGCTGGATACAGACGGGCTTATGAGCCAAGCGGCGTTCCAACGCTCCTGTGTGGACCAGCTGAACCACATGCCGAAGACCGCGGCCCGCAATCAATGGGAGGCCCGCATCAACCAGCTCCTCAAGGACATGGTGGAGACCGAGGGCGCGATTGTCGAGGTGTCGGAGGACGCGTCAATCGACGGGCAGTTCTACGATTTCTTGGAAGAGTTCTGTACCACAATGCAGCAAGCTGTTGTGCGCGACGAGATACTCCTGCGGCGCCCGTTCAACAGCGAAGAGGACGGCAGGACATACTTCAGGCTCAAGGACTTTGAGGCGCACCTGCGCAAGAACAAGTTCTTTGAATATAAGAGCCACAAGATCGCGCAGCGCCTGCGCGACATCAACGGCGAAAGCGTCGTGATAAAAATCAAGGGCAAGTCCGTGCGCGTGTGGACGATCCCGTCATTCAACAGTGCAGTCGTGGAAATAGACACGCCCGACTTTGGACAAAACAAGGAGTCACCTTTCTGATGAAACTTCGGGACAAACTTTTGAACCGCAACGACAACACCTACCGGCGCGCGCGCAAGGCGTATGAGATGCAGTGCCTAGAGAAGCGGACCCTGCGCGCCGTGGGCGCCGAGCTGGGGGTCTCCAGAGAACGCGCGCGCCAGTTGGTGAAGAAGTACAAGATGACGTACCTGTCGCGCGAAAGATGGTTCAAGCGCAAAAGGAAGCCCAAGACCATGGAGGCCCTGAAAGAGCTGAACATTGCCCGCCTCTCACGGTTCGTGTCGTTCAACCGCATGGACTCGATGCCGATCCCGCACTTTCTGGAGCACGTGCAGCCGGCCGAAGTCCTGAAGCAGCCGAACACCGGCATGGCCACGATGAAACTCATCCTACAAGCGCTTGAAGAGGTTGGATACGATGTTACGCATATTCGGACCGCCAGGAACTGGAAAAACTACAACACTCCTGAACATCTGCGAGTCAGCCATGGCCGAGGGTGTCAGTTCAAAAAATATTGCCTTTTTAGCCTTTACCCGGAAGGCCGCGATGGAAGCGAAGGAACGAGCGACGACGAAGTTCAACCTGAATCCGGAGACTGACCTGCCGTATTTCCGGACCCTGCACTCTCTTGCATTCCGCTTGAGCACGATCAAGTCGTCGCAGCTCATGCAGAAGGAAAACTTCGACGATCTGTCGGATCGCGTCGGGATGTCCCTGACCGTGACCAAAGCGTTTGAAGACGATCTGGAGCAAGTGGTGACGTCGGACCACCCGATCCTGTCCCTGATCAACCTTGCGCGGCTCCGGAAGGTATCGCTGCGCAAGCAATACGACCTGTCCAGCATCATGCACACATGGGAAGAGGTGTCCTACGTCCAGCGGGCCTACAACGCGTACAAGCAGTCCAACATGCTCTATGACTACACCGACATTTTGGAAGAGTTTGCCACAAAAGGCATCCACACCTGCCCGTCGTTCGCGCTTTGCTTTATGGACGAAGCGCAGGATTTGTCGCCCCTGCAGTGGGACATCGCCCACAGCCTCGACGCGCGCAGCACGCGGATGTACGCCGCAGGCGACGACGACCAAGCCATCTACAGGTGGGCGGGGGCCGACGTCGACCACTTCATCAACCTCAATGGCGGATCAGAAGTTCTGGAGCAGTCCTACCGCGTGCCAGAAAGCGTCCACGCCGTGGCAGAACAGATCGCTGGGCGTATCTCGAACCGTTTCCCTAAGGTCTACCGCCCACGGCCGGAGAAGGGCTCTGTGCGGCGCATATACGGCCTAGCGGAAGCGGATATGACGCAAGGCACGTGGCTGATCATGGCGCAAGCCAACTACATGCTGTCCCCCGTGATCGAAGACCTCAAAAACGCCGGCCTGCTGTTCGAGCGCAACGGCCATCGGTCCATTTCAGAGAAGACCAGCACGGCAGTGAACGGGTGGGAGCAGCTGCGCAAAGGCCGCCAGATCACAATGGCCGCCGCACAAAGCATCTACGACTACATGTCAGGGAACGGCAAACGCATCTCCCGCGGCTTCAAGCGCTTTTCTGACATGGATGACGGGAAGATGTTTGACCTGCCTACCCTGCAGCTGCAATACGGGCTTTGCGTGGGCGACGAGCTGGCGTGGTTCGACGCGCTGGACAAGCTGCCCGATGTTGATCGCGTTTACATTAGCGCAATGCTGCGCAGCGGCGAGAAGTTCAATGCCAAGCCCCGCATCCGCCTGTCCACGATTCACGGCACAAAGGGCGGGGAGGCCGACAACGTCGTGCTGTTCACGGACCTGAGCCAAGCCGCCTTGAACGAATACGGCGATGATCTCCACCGCGTGTTCTATGTCGGCGTGACACGGACCAAGGAAAACCTCTTTATTGTTGAACCCGAAGACGTCACAAGGAGCTACATGCTGTGACCCGCGATGAAATACTCGACACCGCCAAAGAGCTGATCTCAGGGCAGAGAGCGATAGATTACGGCGATGCCAAAGACAATTTTTATCTTATCTCAGAAGGCTGGAACGCCATCATGGCATCAGCGATGGACACGCACGGCTACCTGACGGAGCAGCACGTTGCTTTGATGATGGATTGGTTGAAGACCGCGCGCCTGCTAAAGACACTGAACCACGCCGATTCATGGATCGACAAATGCGGTTACTCCGCTCTTGGCGGAAGCTTTTCCAAGGACAAGACATAATGGAGATGAAGTTGCAGATACCCATGTTCACCAATAATCCTGAATGGGTGCCGCCGGACGAGCTTCCGGACCTGTCTGCCGCAAAAGAAATCGCCATCGACGTCGAAACGCGCGACCCGAACCTCAAAAACAAAGGCCCAGGCTGGCCCACAAAGGACGGCGAAGTCATCGGCTACGCCGTGGCCACGTCATTTTGGTCAGGATACCTGCCCGTCAAACACTTTGGCGGCGGAAACCTTGACGAAAACATCGTCAAAAGGTGGCTAAAAAAAGTACTAGCAAATAATGCCGATAAAATCATGCACAATGCGCAGTACGATCTGGGCTGGCTGCGGGCCGAGGGCTTCGACGTCAACGGCAGGGTGATCGACACCATGGTCACGGCCAACCTGCTGGACGAGAACCGATTCAGCTACAGCCTGAACGCCCTGGGCTACGACTATCTGGGCAAAGTCAAAAGCGAAAAGGGCCTGATCCAAGCAGCGCGCGACTTCGGCGTCGATCCAAAAAGCGAAATGTGGAAGCTGCCCGCCATGTACGTCGGCCAATACGCCGAGATGGACGCCGTCCTGACCCTAGAGCTTTGGACGCATTTCAAAACCCTGATCCAGCAAGAAAACGTGCAAGATATCTGGGCGCTCGAGACAGCATTGCTGCCGCACCTTGTGGAAATGACGCGCCGCGGCATACGGGTCGATCTGGACAGGGCCGAGCGGTCCAAACAGGAAGTGATGAAGCGCGAAAAGGCCCTGCTGCACGAAATCAAGCAAATGACAGGAGCGTCCATAGAGATCTGGGCGGCAGCGTCGATCAGCAAAGCCTTTGACAAGCTCGACATCCCCTATCCGCGGACCGAGAAAGGCGCACCGTCGTTCACGAAGACGTTCCTGACAGACCACAAGCACCCCTTGGCACAAGCCATCGCCGGCGCCCGGTCCTACAACAAGATCAACGGCACCTTCATCGACGGCATCCTGCGATACGTGGGCCGCGATGGGCGCGTTCATGGCCACATCAACCAAATCCGGTCCGATGACGGCGGAACAGTGTCCGGTAGAATGTGCGTTCACGGGGACACGGTACTTGTCTTGGACAGCGGCCCTGTACGGATAGGAGAGTACAACCCCTCGGGAATAGACCGTATCCGGTCACACACGGGTGAATGGTGTCGCGTCGTGCGCCGGTACGACAAGGGGGTGGAAGACATGGTGCGGTTGACGACCTCCAACGGTGCTTCGGTAACGTGTACCCGCGGGCATCGTGTGCTAACATCACGTGGATGGGTCCCGGTTGGGGACCTAACCATGGGGGAGGAGGTATACGGTGTCAGTGAACAAGTCTCAGCTGAAAGACGAAGAGCTCTGCAGGGAAGTGACGCGATATTATCTGTCGGAGGACAAGCCGATTATAGCGGAAGTGTCGAAACGCTTTCAGCTGTCCCTACATACAGTGCAGGCAATGGTGAGAGCGGTATTGTCCGCGGAGGAGCGCGAGCGCGAGCGGATACTGCGGCTGTCCCGCTCCAAGCAAGGGGGCAAGAACCCGATGACTGGGAAGCGGGGGGACCAGCACCACTTGTTCTGCGGCGGGGTGACGGATGGAAAAGGATACAGGCTTGTCTTGAAACCGGACTGGTTTACGGGCCGGAAGGGTTCGAAATACGTCTTCGAGCACCAAGCGGTGTTTTGCAAAGCGGTGGGTTTGACAGAACTTCCGAAGGGCTTTGCGATACATCACATAGACGAGGACCCTATGAACAACCGCATCGAGAACTTGGCGCTGGTTACGTTTGCGGGGCATCGTCGTTTGCACAGCGCGTCACCGTGGAGAAAATTGAGCCCGTGGGAAAAGCACGTGTATGGGATATTGAAGTAGAGGGGGACCACTCTTACGTTGCAGGTGGCTTGATCCACCATAACAGCTACAATTCACCAAACCTGCAGCAAATCCCTTCGCGCGACCCGATCCTCGGGCCGATGATCCGGAGCCTGTTTTTGCCAGACGAAGGCAAGCAGTGGGCGTCTATCGACTTTTCGCAGCAAGAGCCTCGGCTCGCGGTCCACTATGCCGACGCCTACGGCCGCAGTGTAAACCAAGCGCTGACAGGGGTTTCGGAGCTGGTGGAAGCGTTCAACGTGGACCCTGCCACCGACTTCCACACGATGGTTGCGGAGATGACCGGCCTGCCGCGCAAACAAGCGAAGACGGTGGGGCTTGGCATCCTGTACGGCATGGGCGCCACCAAGCTGGCCGACCAGATGGACGTCTCCCCCGATCAGGCGAAAAGCATCCTCAAGCAGTTCAACACGACCCTGCCGTTTCTCAAGCAGCTCAACAGCGGCGTGCAGCGACGCCTAGAAGACCCGCGATCCTCGGGCAGCATACGGTCCATCCTGGGCCGCAAGTGCCGTTTCGACAAGTGGGAACCGGCGACGTTCGGGATGAACAAGTCGTTGCCTTACGAAGAGGCGGTCGCGGCCTACGGACCAACCACAAGGCTGCAGCGGGCGATGACCTACAAGGCCCTGAACCGCCTGATCCAAGCGTCGGCCGCAGATATGACCAAGAAAGCCATGCTGGATTGCGCTGAATCTGGCCACCTGCCAATGGTGCAGATACACGACGAACTGGCTTTCAGCGTCGAAACGGTCGACGAAGCCCACAAGCTGTCCGGAATCATGTCCAGCGCCGTACCTTTGTGCGTTCCGAACAAATGCGATATTGACATTGGGCCGTCTTGGGGCGAAGCTGTCGAAGTAGCTTAGCGCTATCCTCCCGCCTGACTGGCCTCGCTTCGGCGGGGCCTTTTTTCTTGCAACATGGCGCGTTATCCCATATTGTCGCAGACAAATCGGAGAGCGTTGTGGACACATCGAAATGGAAAAGCGTTTTAATTCCCCGTGCCATGTACGAGGAAGTGGTGGCCGTGGCCCATATCGAAGGGCGCACGATCAGCGGACAGCTGCGCTTTTTCTATGACGACTGGCGCCGGCGATCGCTGACCAAAGAAGACATGACCGTGATCCGCGCACAGGTTGTCGCGGACCGCGAAGCAAGCGAAGAGGCCCTCAAAGCAATGAGAGAGCGCCAGATGCGCGAGGAAGTCGAAGCGGCGTTCAAACACGCCGAACTCGACGCGCTCATCCGTCAACGCGAAGCTGAGTAAAAAGCGCGTCTAGCTCTTCCAGCTCTTCCAAAACCGTGGTTTCAAGAAAATCCAGATACTCCGCCGCCGCCGTCAACGCCGCAGCGCGGTCCGTTTGCGGATCCGCCAACGCCATCAGCCGTAAAAACTCAACATGGTCGGCAAAGACAAAGTTTTCCAAACCCTACTCCCATTCATCCGAGTCAAACCGCGAAGCGCGGTCCGCGGCCATTTCCCACAATTCGTCAGGGACAGACTTCACCGTTTCGCCGTTGATCTCGAAGTCAATCCCCGTGACCTGCGGCTCGTACCACACCGGAGACCGCTCCACGCCGTAGTCATTAAGGATCATATCAGCATATGCCGTCACTTCCACCCACAAAAACCCCTCGGCGTCCGCCAAAGCCTTCACCGGCTCGGGCAATGTGTCGTGATACTCTTCAATCAGCGTAAATGTGATCTGGGCCATCCAACAACTCCTGTTTTTCTACTTGACGGGGGCCGTTGTCCCATATAGTCATATACCAGTCAACCCCTATTTATACCAGTAAACCCCTATTTATGCCAGAAAGAGAGCAAATGCCCGACCTTCAAGACATTCACATCGTCACCATCATCGAAACAGGCACCGGCTTCGGTGTGCATAGCGAAACAGGCGAAAACGTCTTCATCCCCGCATCCGTCGTCAACGGCGCGCGCCTGCAAGAAGGCGAGCTCGTCGGAGCCGTCCTCGTGCCAAACATGGCAGAAATGCGGGACAAAACACCGTGGCGCGCGGTCCGCGTGCCACGCGAAGGGGTCGAACTCGCCCCGCTGCCCGACGTTCTGACCGGCCACAACGTCCTGTCCGGCGCGTCCCTCGACATGCAAGCCTTTAACTGCCTGGACCTCGCCTTGAGCGAATACCGAACTACCAACGAAGTGGCGACAGAGCTCAACATGCCCAAAAAGCAAGTCGGGAACGCGCTGCAACGCCTGTTCAACGCCGGCCGCATCTCACGCGCCGAGGTGCATCACCGCGTCGGCCAGTCCCGCCCGTCTTTCATCCTGTGGGCCGCGAACAGCTCTGATTTCGTCGGCGGCGAAGGGGACCTAGAATGCAAACCCTGAGTGACCACATCACCCAAAGCCAAGTGCTGGCCCGCCTGCACGCCATCATCAAAAACCGCACGCAGGCAAGCCTCGCAGAAGATATCGGCATCTCGCGCAGCTCCTGACGAGTGATCAAAGCACCCGCCCGCCC
>FUWD013243028.1_pt1 | contig 15803 bp, 22 predicted proteins | sample 1063281 | NCBI WGS metagenome assembly FUWD01 (sample SAMEA79048168, study PRJEB19326) | metagenome | biome: marine | reverse complement strand
TTTCAAATGAAATATCTTTTATATATTTTGCAACTACCTCGTAATTGCTATTATTTGAATTTGTCATGCTCTTCTATCTCCTCTGGGTTAATTTCTATTATATCAATGTTGTTTTCCTGTGTTCTAGGAATAAATTTTTTTAAAATTAAGTTTCTTGTGTAGGGTATTAGTAATAAAAAACCAATAAAATCAGTTAAAAATCCAGGTAAAATTAATAAAAAAGCAGCAATCACCAGGCAAAATCCACCAAGAATTTCTCCGACGGAGCTTTTATTGACACGAAGATTTTCAACCGCCGACTTCAGTGTGGATAGGCCCTGGAGCTTGGCAAAATAAACACCTACGATTGCGGTTATAATGGTTATGGTGATGGTATTAAAAGCGCCAATAATAGAACCTATTTTGATCATTAAATAGATCTCGACCAGCGGCAATAAGATAAAAATTAGTAGTGTTAATTGCATATAGATGATTTATTATTACATATAATTACTAATATTAAAAATTCAAACATGAATGAAAACTTTGGTTATATAGACATTATTCTGCTTGCTATGCTGGCTGGCTTTATTTTTCTTCGTTTGCGCAATGTTCTGGGCAAGGGAGCGGACAATTCCCCCATCAAATCAAACTTTGCAAACAAGGCCGAAGAAAACTTTTCTTTTGTTAAAGAGGTTAAGGAAAAAGCAAAAGAGCTTGTTTTTGATGAAGCATCTTTCAAGAAGGGTGCCGAATACGCTTATGAAATGATCATCAACTCTTTTGCGAGTGGAGATAAAAAAAATTTAAAAACGTTACTCACTAAAAAACTATACTTAGATTTTGAAAAAATTATTGACGAAAGAAATGAAAAAAAATTAAAGTCGGATCTAACCTTTGTTGGAATACAAAAGCTGTCCATAGACAAGGTAACGAATGTAGAAACCAAATATAAAGTGACAGCTCGTTTTATTAGTCAAGTTATTACATGTTTAAGGAACGAAAAAGGAGAAGTGGTTGAGGGTGATCCAGAAAAAACAAAAACAACAACAGATGTTTGGAATTTTGAAAGAGATTTAAAAGATAATAATCCTACATGGTATTTAACAGAGTTATCTGCCGAAACAGAGCCTGGTGGAAAAGAAACCAAACACTAAAATTTCTAAAGAAGATTTAGAAACCTGGAATAATTTTATTAATCAAACCAAGTCCGTTGAAGACAAAGATTTGAAATCTTCCCCACCAAACGAATTACAAGATCCAAGAAGTTATGAGTTAAGAGTTGATTTGCACGGGTACACCATTGCAGAGGCATTTGAGAAAATGGATCACCTACTAAAGTTTGCAGAAGAAAAAGATATTAGAAGAATACTTCTTATTACTGGTAAGGGGCTTCACTCCAACAAAGACAGTGATCCTTATGCATCTAAAGATATGAGCCTATTACGCTATGCTGTCCCCGACTATATAAGAAAAAATTATTCAGCAAGAATAAATTCTATAGAGGCTAGCCCGATAGCATTGGGTGGAGAAGGATCAATGATAGTAACTTTAAAAAAATTATAAAAAATTTAGATAGGTCTTTATTTTGCTATATTTTATTAGTAATCTTTAAGTGAAAATTAAATTTATATCTTCAAGATATAAATTTTAGACTATTTAGTATAATAAAACAGAACACAAATCATGAGAACAGCAAGCATAGAGCGCAAAACAAAAGAAACCAGCATTAGCGTCGAAGTTAATTTGGACGGTACAGGAAAGTATGAGATTCAAACAGGGATTGGTTTTTTGGACCATATGTTGGAGCAAATTTCTAAGCACTCTTTAATTGATCTGAAGGTTAAGGCAAAGGGAGACTTACACATTGACCTTCATCACACAACAGAAGACACAGGTATAGCAATGGGAGAAGCTATTGCAAAAGCCCTGGGTGATAAAAAAGGAATTAAAAGATATGCGCACGCGCTTATTCCAATGGATGAAACGTTGAGCAGAGTTGCTTTGGATGTTTCTAATCGTCCTTATTTGGTTTGGAATGTAAAATTAAAAGTAGAAAAACTTGGTGAGATGGACACAGAATTATTCAAAGAATGGTTCCAAGCATTCGCGCAAGCTGCAGGAATTACTCTGCACATAGAAAATATTTATGGTGATAATAGCCACCACATTATTGAGTCTTGTTACAAAGGTTTGGCAAAAGCTTTGAGAACAGCTTTCGAAATAGACCAAAGAATGAAAGATATAATTCCTTCAACTAAAGGCACGATTTAAGTTTTTAATGATTATTTCCATCCTTGATTATGGATCTGGCAACATCAAGTCAGTTTCAAAGGCAGTAGAGTTTGCGGCCTTAAATTTGGGTAAGCCCGTATCTGTCGAGGTGATTAATAACGTTAATAAAATTAAATCTTCAGATAAAATAATTTTGCCAGGACAAGGATCTTTTAAACAATGTGCTAGCACACTGACTAAAATGGACGGAGCTATTAATGAGCTTAATGAATTTGTGATCCAAAAGAAAAAACATATTTTTGGTATTTGCGTCGGGATGCAGCTTTTTGCAGATTCAGGAGACGAGGATGGTGGCCACAAAGGATTGGGCTGGATTGCAGGGGAAGTAAAAAAAATAAATATTAAAAATCCACAACTAAAACTTCCACACATGGGGTGGAATGAAATTGATATTAAAAATGACCATAGTCTTTTTAAAAACTTAAGTGCTGATAAGCATTTTTATTTTGTACACAGCTATCACTTTGTGGCAAGAAGCGAAAAAAACGTTGCTGCGTCTACGTTATATCAGGATGAAATTACAGTGGCTGTTTTGAAGGATAATATATTTGGAACCCAGTTTCATCCTGAGAAAAGTCAAAATAACGGAATAAAAATTTTAGAAAATTTTATTAATTGGTAGCTCTATGATTATTTATCCAGCAATTGATATAAAAGATAAAAAATGTGTAAGACTGTACAAAGGAGACTTTGCCAAGCAGGAGGTATTTAACAATTCACCATTAGACCAGGCAAAAAAATTTGAAGAATTTGGTTTCGTGAACTTACATATTGTAGATTTAGATAGAACTCTAGATTCTAATAAGTCCAACCTAAGTTCAGTCAAAGAGATCGCCGAGAATACAAAGCTAAGAATACAGGTTGGAGGCGGAATGAGGACTTTGGAAGATATAGAGGAAGTTTTGAATCTTGGTGTTGAAAATATTGTGATGGGAACAGCCGCTGTTACAAACCCGAAACTATTAAAAGAAGTATGTTCCAAGTTCCCAAACAAAATATCTGTGGGCATTGATGTGAGAAGAGGTTTTTTAGCTTTAAAAGGATGGACAGATCAAACAGAATTGTCCGTCGAAAGTTTTATGGAAACTATTAAGGATTTAAAAATTAAAAGTATTGTTTTTACAGATATAGATAAAGATGGAACCAAGGAGGGAGTAAACTTGAAAGAAACATTAAAATTAGCAGAACTCAGCAGCATTCCAGTAATTGCATCCGGTGGTGTGGCAAATATAAATGACGTTATCCAAATTAAAGAATCTAAAAAAATTAAAGGCGTTATTATTGGCAAGGCTATTTATGACGGATCAATTGATCTAGAAGAGTTATCTAAAATTTAAACCATATGTTAAAAAAAAGAATTATCCCCTGCCTAGATGTGAAAAATGGAAGAGTAGTTAAGGGAATAAATTTTACAAATTTGGTAGATGCGGGAGATCCTGTCGAGCAGGCATCGATCTACAATAAGGGCGGAGCAGATGAAATTTGTTTTTTGGATATAACGGCATCTAATGAAAATAGAGATATTTTATTAGACACAGTTAAAAAAACAGCCGAGCGTTGTTTTGTGCCCCTTACAGTTGGAGGAGGAGTGAGAACGGTGCGGGACATAAGAAATCTTTTATTGGCAGGCGCAGACAAGGTTTCCATTAATACTGCAGCGATTAAAAACCCAGAGCTAATCAAAGAAAGCGCCTTACAATTTGGCTCTCAGTGTATCGTTGTTGCAATAGATGCCAAGAAAACAGCAGAGAATAAATGGACAGTATTTACTCATGGCGGACGTGAAGCAACTAACTTGGATGCTTTAGAATTCGCTAAATTAGCACAAAATAACGGAGCAGGAGAAATTTTATTAACCTCTATGGATAAAGACGGAACTAAATCGGGGTATGATATTGAGCTTACCAGGGCCATCTCAGAAAGTTTAACAATCCCAGTTATTGCATCTGGCGGAGTGGGAACATTAGAACACATTAGAGATGGGATAGCACTAGGAGGCGCTAGCGCAGTGTTGGCAGCGTCTATTTTTCATTTTGGAGAATATTCTATTGCAGAGGTAAAAGAATATTTGAAGTCACAAAGTGTTCCTGTAAGAATATAGACATGTTTAAAACTTTAGAAGACTTGGTAAAAACTATTAGAGATAGGAAAAATTCTAATTTAGAAGAATCTTATACTAATCAGCTATTAAACAATAAACAGTTAAGTGTCGAAAAAGCTGAAGAAGAGTTCCAAGAATTATTGGAGGCTATAAAAATTAACCAAAACCAGATTCACGAATCGGCAGATTTATTTTACCACTTGCTAGTTTTGCTGGAGTCCCACAACATTAAGATCGAAGATGTTTTGCAGGAACTTGAAAAAAGAAAAAGCAAATCTGGTTTAGAGGAAAAAGCCAATAGAAGTTAAAATGAAATACGATACTAACAATATCTTCGCTAAAATTTTACGAGGAGAGATTCCCTGTGAGAAAGTGCTTGAGAATGATCACGCCTTAGCATTTAAGGATATTAACCCCCAGGCAAAAGTGCACGTGTTGGTTATCCCAAAGGGAGCGTATGTAAACATGGATGACTTTTCGCAAAATGCCGAAAATGATGAGATTGTTGGGTTAATTCGTGCTCTTGGTGAGGTAGCAAAAATAACCGGTGTTTCAGAATATTCACAAGGAAAAGGCTATCGTTATATTGGAAACAATGGTCCAGATGGAGGCCAGGAAGTGCCTCATTTGCATTTTCATATTGTTGGCGGGGAAGCCCTAGGAAGAATGGTTTCTAAAAAGTAGATATGGACCAAAAAGTTCAAAGGTATTTTTTAGAAATAAAGAATAAAAAAAACTTCAACCCAGCTGTCTGTGGAATTTATAATTTAAGCATAGCAGAACAGGGAAAAGAAGACCCACAATTTTGCAAATTCCTTTACCAAAAAATAGGCGAAGATTTTCATTGGAAAGATAGATTGGCATGGTCCATTGATGATTGGGCAAACTATCTCGAAAATGAAAAGTTAAAATTTTTTACTGCTTATGTAGGAGAAGAGCCTGCAGGATATTACGAATATCTGCATCATGATGACAAACAAGAAGTGGAAATTACATACATGGGAATTTTCAAAAATTATTTTGGAAAAAAATTAGGTGCTTATTTGTTAACACACGCTTTAGAAAGCGGATGGAAACACAATCCTAAAAGAATTTGGGTGCACACCTGTACCCTGGATCACCCCAATGCTTTGCGGAATTATATCGCTAGAGGCATGAGTATCTTTAAAAAAGAATTAGTCTCCGTTCCCAAATAAATTAAATTCAGGAATTTCAAATTTTTCAACAGTATCAGTATTAATTTGGCTATTTTTTATTGTAAAAACTATTGTTTGTTGGTCATAACCAGTGGTTTTCCATCCAACGATATCAAGGGTGTCTTCGTTTAAAAATAATTGCAATGAAGACGTATTATTTTCATTATTAAATTCAAAAAACAATCTCCCATCTTGTGAAGAGACATTCTTAATGTTTGTTATTTGCTCTATTATTTTTTCTTTGTCGAGAATAGTTGCGAATGGAGAGTCAGAAACTCGGTAATAATAAACTCTTTGGTATTTTCTTTTGATAATAGCAAGCGTGTTATCTTTGATAATAATTTCTTTCCCTTCATCACCTTCGTATCTGCAAATTAACTTTTTTGGATATGAGAGAAAACAAGTCCCTGTTTCGCCAGGACCATTGCCTGTTTGAATAAAATCAAATTTGATATTGTTGATTGTTTTAAATTTTTTTGTAAATTTTTTGACAATCTCAGAATTATTTTCTGACTGTGCCGTTAGAGGTATAAAAAAAAATAGAATAAAAAAAATAATTTTTTAAGCATTAGTAGGGAAGTATATCTCTTTTCCCCGCATGATTTGCCGGACTAATAATTTTTGCTTCTTCCATCTGATCAATAATTCGTGCCGCTCGGTTGTAACCAATTTGTAACTTTCTTTGCAAATAGCTAGTGGAAGCTTTTCCTTCCAACTTAATCAGACGAACAGCCTCATCAAATAACTGGTCTTTTTCATTACTTCCTAGAGAACTCCCATTTTCATCCGTGCCCTCTTGAATCTTAGTTACTTCATCTAAATAATCAGGAGCCCCTTGAGATCTTAGAAAAGTTGTAATTCGTTCAATCTCATCATCGGATACAAAAGGACCATGAATCCTAATCACTCTACTTGCTGAAGACATGAATAGCATATCTCCCTTACCCAATAATAGCTCGGCACCCTGCTCCCCTAAAATAGTTCTGCTGTCTATTTTTGATGTTACTTGGAATGAAATTCGAGTTGGAAAATTGGCCTTGATAGTTCCCGTGATAACATCGACGCTGGGTCTTTGAGTAGCCATAACAATATGTATGCCGGCAGCTCTCGCCATCTGAGCAAGACGTTGGATATAATTTTCGATTTCTTTTCCCGCAATCATCATTAGGTCTGCCATCTCATCCACGATCACAACAATGTAAGGAATGATTTTTTTGGATCCTCTCCCATTTTTTCGTTGTAGCCAGAAATATTTCTAACTCCTTCTTCTGTCATTCTTCGATATCGGCCTTCCATCTCACCTACGACCCACTTCAGGGCTGCTGTTGCCTTCTTTGGTTCGGTTATAACAGGTGATAACAAGTGAGGAATACCCTGGTAAATAGACAGTTCCAGCATTTTAGGATCAATTAAAATTAGTTTACAGTGCTCAGGTTTGTGTCGATATAAAATCGATAGAATTAGTGTGTTAATGCAAACGGATTTTCCAGAACCGGTAGTCCCGGCTATTAACAAATGTGGCATGCTCACCAAATCACCAACAATTGGATAGCCAGAAATGCTTTTTCCAAGAGTGATCGGCAATCTAATATTTTTGTTAGCAAATTCTTTGCTTGAGAGAATTTCTTTTAAGTACACGGGCTCAATATTTTTATTGGGAATCTCGATACCTATTGTATTTTTCCCAGGTACCGTCGCAACTCTAGTGGCAATAGAGCTGGTGCTTCTAGCTATGTCGTCAGATAAATTTATTATTTTAGAAGTTTTGATTCCTGCCGCAGGTTCAAATTCATAAAGAGTTACTACAGGACCAGCGCTGACTCTTTTAATTTTTCCCATAATGCCAAAATCAAGCAAGGTATCTTCTAGGAATTTAGATTGTTTTTCAAAGCTATCGCTTAATTCAGTGTCCGATACTTTATTGTCAGGATCTTTTAAAAAAGACAATGATGGTAATCGATACTCAAACAATTTTGCTTTAGAGCTTTCTTGCAAAGGCAAGTTTGTTTGTGTTTCCTCAATAAAATTTTCTTCTTCAACTTTAACCAAGCCGTCCGTTTCTAAACTGTCTATGTTCTGATCTTCAATGTTAGGTGAGCGCGAAGTAAGGATTGTTTTTAAAAAATAAATTGGTTTGCAAATAGTTGCTAAAATCGTTTTCCAATTAGAAAAAGAAAGTCCGAGACTTAAAATAAAAAAAACAGCACTTAAAGCAAGTGATGCAAGAGCAATTATTTTGAATTGGTCTTTAAGCATACTTAGAAATTTTAAAACATAAGCCCCCAAAAATCCTCCGTTGCCATTATCTGGCAGCCAAAAACTTTGGTCATTATAAATTTTAAAGAATAAAGAGCCGAAAATTAAATAAAGGACAATAAATAAAAATTGGAACCAAGGACTCGCTATTTTTTTTTCAAATCCTAATTTTCCACCCCAGGCTATAAAATTTGCACACAGGCCAAAAGCGACCAACCCGAAAGCCTGCAATACAAAATCAGAAAAATTAGCTCCGTATTTAATTAAAAGAGCTCTACCATCTGCGCTTTCTGGAAATATGATCGTCGGATTTCCAGGTGAGTAAGTTATAATGGAGTAAAATATGAATATACCAGTCGCCACAACAGCTAAACCCAATATTTCTACTACCCTTAATTTTATGAAATTTAAAATTTTTTCCATATTTAACGAATCATTTACTGTTGTTTTTTAACATTTTTTGTACAATTGATGAAAATTAATCGTGAAAACCTTGAATAAACAGAAGATAGCCATTTTGGGCTCCGGATTGACTGCAAAGGCGATAGCTATCGCCCTTTCCGATCTAAATGTATCGATTGATCTCATCCAGGAGAAATCTTTTCCAGTCCAATCCAAATCAAACGTTACACTTTCTATTAGCGATGCCTCCCTTAAAATTCTTGAAAAAATTGGTGTTAAAAAGAAGAAATCTCTATTTTGGCCTATAAAAAAAATTGCACTTTTTGATAGTGGCGAAAAGCAGTCTTTGCCAGACACGGAGTTTTGTAATTTTAATTATAAAAAAGATTTAAGCCACATCGTAAAAAAAATTATTTTAGAAAAAGAATTGTCAAAAAAATTAAAAAAAATTAAAGTTATCAAAAATAAAATTATTTCCATTGAAAGTAATAATTTTTTAAAAAAAATAATTTTTCAAAATAAGAAACAAAAAGAATATAATTTAATCATTGCTACGGAATTTGGAAACCTGAAGCTATTGTCAAATGAAAAAAAATATAATTGGGACTACACTGAAACTGCCTATACTTTTTTAATTCAACATAAAAAAACAGACAACCATTCAGCAAGACAATTTTTTTTGAAAGACGGTCCCCTAGCCTTTTTGCCAATCTCTAGCACGGAAACTTCAGTGGTCTGGTCAGTTAAAAACAAATCTAATGCAGAAAAAATTATTTTAAATTTTGATGAAAGGTTAAATTTTTTAAGAAAAATTTCGTCTAGTTTCTATGATGTTACCGGGTCCACAAAGCAGGTAGAAAAATTTCACCTTACCTTCGAATTCTTGAGGAAAACTGCGCTTTCAAGAGCATTATTCATGGGGGACATAACACACAAAATTCATCCTATTGCCGGACAAGGTTGGAATATGACCTTAAGAGATATTGATATTCTAGTTGAGTGCTTCAAAGACAAATTAAACAAGGGTTACGACCTTGGTGATATGGGAATTCTTAAAGAATTTGAAAGAGAAACTAAAGCCAGCAATTTATTATTCGCCATGTCCATTGATTTAATAAGAAAAGCATTCCGAGAACAGTCCCCTGCCATTTCGCAATTAAGAAAAAAAAGTTTTTCAATTATTTCTCAGCCAGCAGTCATGAAAAAGATTATCAATATTGCAGATAAAGGTTTGAGGTTTTGAGCTCATGACAATTTATGCGCTATCAACAGCACCAGGAGTTTCTGGAATTGCTATTATTAGATTGTCAGGAAACAATTCCGTCAAAATTGCTCAAGACATAATTCATAGCCCTGTCGATAAACCGAGAATGGCTTTGCTTAAAACATGTTATGATTCCAAAAAAGAAATTATCGATGAAGGTATTGTCATTTGGTATCCCAAGGGACAAAGTTATACCGGTGACGATCTTGTAGAGTTTCATGTGCATGGTAGCAAAGCAGTAATTAATAAATTTTTAAATGAACTTTCTTTACGTTCGGACTGCCAACTTGCAGAACCAGGTGAATTTACCAAGCAAGCCTTTCTAAATAATAAGATAAATTTGTACGAAGCTGAAAGTATAGCGGATCTTTTGAATGCAGAAACTGAAGGTCAGAGAGTTCAGGCATTAAGATTAAAAAATAGCTCCCCTTTATTTATGAAATGGAGAGAAAGAATTTTAGATGTTATGAGCAAGTGCGAGGCAGCTATTGACTTCTCAGAAGAGGATCTTCCCCCAAGTATTCTGGACGGAAATGACCGAAAAATCAAAGAAGTCGGCGATGAAATTGATACCATGCTAAATGATAGCAAGGTTGGTGAAATCATGCGCGAAGGCTTTAAAATAGCCATTTTTGGTCCTCCAAACTCTGGAAAATCGAGCTTTTTGAACCTATTAGCCAAAAGAAAAGCGGCTATTGTCTCTGAGATTAAGGGCACGACTAGAGACATCATTGAGGTTCAGCTTCAGATTAAAAATTTTCCAGTCATTCTTTCAGACACGGCAGGTATTCGAACAACCAAAAACAAAGTAGAAAAAATTGGAATAAATTTAGCGCTGAAACAAATTAAAAATTCAAATTTAAATATTCTAATCTTAGACGGAACGATAAAAAAATTTCTCTGGAAATAAATAAATTAATCAATGAAAAAACTTTAGTCATAATTAACAAGCAAGATAAAAAATCATTTATTGGAAGGTCAGTTGTTAAAGATTTAAAACAAAAAATATTTTAGCAGTTCACGAAGTTTCAACTTTAACAAAATTTGGTTATAAAAATTTAATTGAGAATTTGGAAAATATTCTAAATGCATTGTATGAAAATCAATCTGACACCTTAATATCAAGGACAAGGCACAGAACGTTATTGGCCAAAACTTCAAAGCATTTAAAAAACTATCTTAAAATTTCACAATCTAAGGACATAGAAAAAGTGGCTGAAGAGCTAAGAATAGCCTCCAATTACCTGGGTGAAATAGTTGGGTTTATAGGGGTAGAAGAGGTTTTGGGACGTATTTTCCAGGATTTTTGTGTAGGCAAATAGGGGTAAAATGATGGTCTATAATTTTATTAGCTACTTGTAAATTAATCACCGAGATATACATTTCCGGCATGGAAAGTTTTGATGTCGTTGTAATCGGAGGAGGTCATGCAGGCTGCGAAGCTGCAGCGGCTTCTGCACGTATGGGCGTGAGTACAGCTCTAGTAACAACAAATAAAAATTCTGTTGGTGAGATGTCTTGCAATCCTGCAATTGGCGGATTAGGCAAAGGACATTTGGTTAGAGAAATAGATGCGTTTGATGGAGTGATGCCAAAAGTTTCTGATGCATCAGGAATACAATTTAAATTATTAAATGCGAGTAGAGGTCCAGCTGTGCGTGGGCCAAGAACACAGTCGGATAGGGCATTGTACAAAAAATATATGCTAGAATCGTTAATAAGTCATTGTAATTTAAGCATTATTTATGATCCCGTAACATCCTTTGTTTTCGAAAAAGACCAAATTAAATCCATTATTTTAGCTTCAGGAAAAGAAATTAAATTTAAAAAAATTATTTTAACAACAGGAACTTTTTTAAATGGAGTCATCCACATTGGATCTCAAATGACTCCAGCAGGTAGATTTGGAGAAGCACCGACTTTGGGATTATCAGAGCAGTTGCAAAAATTTAATTTAAAATTTGGAAGATTAAAAACCGGAACCCCACCAAGACTTGATGCTCGCACAATTAATTTTGATGGTTTGGAGAAACAAGAAGCAGATGAAAATCCCTTTTTCTTTTCGACGGATACTAAAAAAATAAATTCGAAACAAGTTTCTTGCAGCATCACTTACACGAATGATGAAGTTCATAAAATTATTGCTCGTAATATCAAAAAATCAGCAATGTATTCAGGAAACATAAAGGGTGTAGGACCAAGGTACTGCCCTTCTATTGAGGACAAGATTGTAAAGTTTGCTGATAAGCAAAGGCATCAGATATTTCTCGAACCAGAAGGTCTAAATGATTTTACGATTTATCCCAATGGAATATCAACCTCGCTTCCAGAAGAGGTTCAGAAAGAAATATTGTTTAATATCAACGGCTTATCTAATGTTAAGATGATTAGGCCAGGATATGCAATAGAATATGATTATGTGGACCCGCGTGAGCTAAAGTCCACCCTAGAATTAAAAAAAGTACCCTCTCTTTACTTGGCAGGTCAAATTAATGGCACCACAGGATACGAGGAGGCTGCTGCTCAGGGTCTGATGGCAGGTCTCAATGCAGCTCTAGCAGCAAAAGGATTGGATCCTTTTGTTCTAGATAGATCGCAAGCCTATATAGGAGTTATGATAGATGATCTGATCACAAAAGGTGTAGCTGAACCATATAGAATGTTTACCTCTAGAGCAGAATACAGATTAACCCTTAGGGCAGACAATGCTGATTTAAGACTTTCTCCAATAGCAATAAAATTGGGATGTGTTAGCGAAGAAAGAATTGAAAAATTTAATGAGAAGTCCAATAAGATAGATAGCCTTAAAAAAATACTTTCTGGAGTATCTTTAAGCCCAAATCAAGCTAAAAAGCATGAAATATCCATATCTATGGATGGCGTTAAGAGAAGCGGTATTGAGCTTATGGGTTACAAAAATGTTGATTATAATAAGCTAAAATCAATATTCAAAGACCTACCAGAAGCAGATGAGGATGTAATAAATCAAATTAAAATAGAAAATCATTACAAAGGTTATTACTCAAAACAAGATGCCGACATAAGAAAATTTAAGAAAGATGAGGGTTTAAAAATACCACTAAACATAGATTATGATAAAATAAGCGGCTTAACAGAAGAAGTTAAGAAGAAATTGACCTTAATTAAGCCAGAAACGTTTGGGCAGGCATTAAGAATAGAGGGGATAACCCCAGCAGCTATTAATCTTTTGCTAGCTCACACAAAAAGATATAAGTTTAAGCATTCAGCTTAAATGATTAAAACTAAATACCTAGACAGCATTGTTTCACGTGAAACATTAGACAGCATAAATAAATATTGTTCATTTTTGATAGAATATAACAAAAATCTCAATTTAATATCAAAATCATCCGAGTCTATAATTATGAGCAGGCATATAGAAGATTCTGCGCAAATGTTAAAATATATAGACAGTAGCGATACAAGAATACTTGATATAGGCTCTGGAGCAGGATTTCCAGGGATAGTTATGGAATTGATTAAAAAAGATCTAAATATGAACTTCAAAATGGATATTGTAGAGAAGAGCGTAAAGAAATGCAGCTATCTACAGGAGCTCTGCAATTATCTTAAAATAGATGTGGCAATACACAATCAAGATGTTACAAAATTAAAAAAAAAGATTATAGCACTTTGGTTTGCAGAGCCTTTAAGCCTTTAGTTTCTTTTTTTGAAATTTTAGAGGTAAGTCGCATTAGTTTTAATAAAATAATACTTTTAAAAGGTGAAAGTTATCAAATTGAAATGGATCAAGCTTTGAAGCATTGGGTAATAAACTGTGATACACATGAAAGCGTAACCAACCCTGGTTCGAAAGTTTTGGTAATAAATAGTGTGGAAAGAATTTAAATGATGAATCATGTGGTCTCAGTCATAAACCAAAAAGGAGGGGTCGGAAAAACGACTTCAACGATAAACTTGAGCTGTGCTTTTGCAAACTCTGGTCAGAAAACTTTGATCATAGACCTGGACCCACAGGGTAATGCATCTACAGGTGTGGGGGTTGAAAACGACCAAAGAGAAAATTCGGTTTATAAACTTTTGACAGAAAGAAATAATTGGCAACATTACGTGAAACAGACAAAAATTGAAAAATTTAGATATTATCTGTGCAAATGTTGAACTGTCCGGCTTCGAGACCGAAGTTGCTGGGGATAAAGACAGAGCCTTTATTTAAAGGGTATTTTGGAAGAAATAAGATCAAAAAATCAATATAATCAAATACTTATTGACTGCCCACCATCTTTAAGTCTTCTTACAGTTATGGCGCTTGTTGCTTCAAATTCTGTAATTGTGCCTCTACAGGCAGAATTTTTTGCTCTAGAAGGATTGACCCAATTATTAAAAACAATTGCGAGAATTAAATCAAGCTTAAACAAAAACCTTGAAGTCGAAGGAATTATTTTAACCATGTTTGATAAAAGAAATAAGCTTTGTTTGCAGGTTGAGAGTGAATCAAGAAAGTATTTTGGCGAACAAGTTTATAAAACTGTAATCCCACGTAATGTTAGAATTTCGGAAGCACCTTCTCATGGAGTGCCAGTCATAGTGTATGATAAATATTGTGCAGGATCTATTGCTTATGAGAAACTAGCATTAGAAATTTTAGAAAAACAAAAAGAATTAAACTTTGCAGCATGATGAATTTTAAAGGAAAGGGTTTGGGAAAAGGTTTGGCATCATTGCTAGGAGAATCTAATACAGATGATGCAAAAAAAATACAGCAGACCTTTAATACAGAAAATGTTTCGATTCATTTTTTAAAACCAAACAGATTTCAGCCTAGAAAAAATTTTGATAAACAGCAACTAGAAGACCTAGCCCTGTCTATTAAGGCAAGAGGAATTATCCAACCCATTGTTGTTAGAAAATCAGACGAAAATACATTTGAAATAATTGCAGGTGAAAGAAGATGGAGGGCTGCTCAGTTAGCTCAGCTACACGAAGTGCCAATAGTTGTATTGAATGTGGACGACATGCTTGCCGCAGAGTTTGCTGTGCTAGAGAATATCCAGAGAGAGGATTTGAATGCTTTAGAAGAAGCTAACGGTTTTGAATTGCTTATGAGTAAGTTCAATTACACCCAAGATAAACTTTCTGAAATGATGGGTAAGAGCAGGGCTCATATTGCAAATACGTTGAGGTTAAAAAGACTACCAAAGGAGATCCAAGATATGATTATTAGTGGGCTTCTAACACCAGGCCATGCTAGAGCTTTAATTGATGTTATTGGTAAACGTCGAATTAGCTAAAACAGTCGCTAATAATAATCTATCAGTACGTCAAACAGAGCTTTTGGCTAAAAAAGCTAATGCTATTAGTCCTTCAAAAAGAAATAGTAAGCCAGCATCAGAAGATCCAAACATCGTTTCATTGATAGAGAATTTGCAAAATAAAACAGGTATCTCTGTGCAACTTTTTCATAATAAAAACAAAGGTGGGCGCATAATTTTCAAATATTCAAATATTGCGCAACTAGACCAGCTAATTAAAGCTATTATAGAGAAATACTAAGTTAGAAAAATCTATTTTCCAAGCAGGCCTTACTTGATGTGGAGACAATAAATTGCTGTAGAATGGTGGTTGATATTTCGTAGTTCTTTTTACAACTGGTTTCTGTTTCAAATATAATATCCATTAACCTATCTAGTTCTAGCTTGCTCCATCTCTTGAGCTGTTCTTTTACAATATTTTTTTCTTTCCAAAATATGGGTGGCTTGTAAGCATCAACTAATTGTCCGATGTTCATATTACTTGTATTTGATTCTAAAATTTCAATAAGCTTATTAACTTTGTATTTCAATGCAGAAAGTATTTCATTAAAGTTGATACCTTGAGCGTAGATATTGCCGAGTGTTATATTTATGTTTTTTTTATCTCCTAATAGACAAAAATTAATAATTTCAAAATTATCACTTTCATTTGAAGAGTGAAAAATATCCTTCAATGTTTCCTCGCTAACCTCTAAGGACTTTTTGATTAATTGTATTTTATTAATGGCATCATTAATGTCTTGTCTGTTTAAAGAGTTAATTTCAAATATTGAATTTATAAATTCTCTTGAAACCACAACCTTATTGTCTTTTAATTTTTGAGCTAAGATGGTCTGCAATTGTTCCGGGGTATCATTGTAACAAGCAATACAAGCAAAGTTGGCTGAGCTTTCAGCTAGAGCTCTTAATTTAGATTTTTTAGTTAGTGTATTCGATAAGAAAACTAGTCTTTTCTCATTATTCTTTGATGCATTTTCGTTAAATATATCTAAAATTTTGTCAGTAGATTTTGCAAT
>FUWD012893691.1_pt1 | contig 15808 bp, 5 predicted proteins | sample 1063281 | NCBI WGS metagenome assembly FUWD01 (sample SAMEA79048168, study PRJEB19326) | metagenome | biome: marine | reverse complement strand
ATGCCTGGCCCAATAGCTAAAGAAGCTATGGACCAGGTTAGCAAGGAAATAGGACAGTCCTTCGGAGTAGGATTGATAGGGCTTGAAGTTAACCGCAGTCGCTATGAAGCTCATCTTGAACTCATGAGAGACAATCCGCCAAAATTCGCGATCCTTGCCGCCAGTGGTCCGGACATGGCCTTGACCATCGAAAAGATGGGGACCTCGTGCTACTTGCACTGCCCCTCTCCCGGTGTTTTGGGAGAAGCTTTGAAATCAGGGCTTAAACGATTCGTTTTTGAAGGGGGCGAATCCGGAGGACACATTGCGTCTCTTACGAGCCTAAATCTTTGGAACGCCAATTTGAACCAGTTGCAAAAGGCTCACCGGAATGGGCTGGACTTGAATGAGGTCCGAGTTCTCTTCGCCGGCGGGATAGCGTCTCCTATAGGAGCGGCTTTCATCGCGGGAATGACGGCCCACCTTGTAGAAGAAGGCTTAAAAATAGGGCTTCAAATGGGCACCGCCTACCTCACAACCATGGAAGCGGTGAGATGCAAAGCCATCACCGAACGTTATCAAAGCCTCGCGCTGGAATCCAGTGACACAGTCGTTATAGGAAGAACCGTCAACACCATGGCCAGGGCAGCGTGTTCCACGATGGCAAGAACATTGCTCGACAAAGAGCATGAGCGCCTCAGGGACGGGATAGCGCTGAAAGAACGAAAGGAACTTTACGAACGGGATAACCTCGGAGCGCTACGTCTTGCCTCAAAAGGCTGCGCCATTGATCCCGAGACATCTCAATCCGATTGCCCCAGATTTTGTGAATTGAGTCCGGACGAACAGGCTGAAAAAGGTCTTTATCTTCTCGGACAGGCCGCCTGTCTGCTCAATGAGCCAACCAACATAGATAGACTTCATTCTCATATTGTCCACGGCGGGCTTGCGGTGTTCCAAGAAACATCAGAAAGACCTGATCTGGACTTAGCCGCCGGTTCTTCCCCATCAAAAAGCCCCGGAAGCGAGGCTCATGCAAATTCCGAAAGTTCAGACGCCACTTCAGGGAATTGGACCTCAACCGGAGATCCTGAGACGTGTAATCCAGATCTGGAGTTCGATCCCAATAAAGAGCCGATAGCGGTTGTGGGGATAGGCCTGCGACTTCCCGGCTCGGATTCCGGCGACAAATTCTGGCGACAAATCATGGATCAACGAAGTGGAATTGTTCCAGCGCCGGTTGAAAGATGGGGCGATATAGACATGTATTATGCTTCCGACCCCAAAGTTCCAGATAAAACTTATTCTAAAATTGGTGGTTTCATCTCTGATTTCAATTTTGATCCTCTCAAGTACCGGATTCCGCCTACCGTGGCCCAGAAGATGGACAGGACCCAGAAGATGGCTGTCGCTTGTGTGGCCGATGCGCTCAACGACGCTGGCCTCGCGCCCGAGGACCTGAAAGGGAAGAAGGTAGGAATAGTTATTGGCAACAGCATGGGCGGTGAGACGACAGATCTTTACGCCGAACGAATAGGGTTTCCCAAGACTGTTTCAAAGTTACGGGAAGCGCTCACCGCTGCAAATGTCGATACAACTACAATAGATAAGGTTACTAAGGATTTCCGTGATCGTTTCTTTAAGGGGCTACCTGAAATAACAGAGGATTCTCTACCCGGAGAATTGGCCAATGTGATTTCTGGAAGGGTGGCCAATGTCTTTAATCTGGAGGGACCAAATTTTACAGTAGACGCCGCTTGCGCATCATCCATGGCGGCCATCATGAATGCTGTTTCCGGGCTTCGATCCGGCGCCATGGAATACGCGATAGCGGGTGGAGTTGACGCTTCCATGCAGCCGTCTTCATTTGTGAAGTTTTCCAAGATAGGGGCGCTCTCCGCAGACGGCAGCCGGCCTTTTGACGCGTCGGCCAATGGTTTTGTGATGGGAGAAGGCGCAGGCGTAATAATAATGAAACGTCTTTCCGACGCCATAGCCAAAGGAGACAGGATTTATGCTGTAATCCTGGAGGTAGGGTCATCTTCTGACGGTCGTGGCAAAGGCATTACAGCTCCTAATCCTGTTGGTCAGGAACGGGCCATCAGGGCGTGCATGGGCTCAGCCGGTGTATCCCCAGCTAGCATAGGGCTTGTAGAAGCTCACGGAACATCTACGGCCGTTGGTGACAAAACCGAATTGATGATGCTCGATTCATTTTTCAGAAAAGAAGGGGCCAAAGCTGGTTCAGTAGGATTAGGGTCGGTAAAATCCCAGATCGGGCATCTCAAGGCGGCTTCAGGAGCGGCCGGAACAATAAAAGCGATCCTGAGCCTGCATCACAGGACTTTGCCTCCAACCGCCAACATTCAGAATCCCAATCCATGCATAGACTGGAAATCTTCCCCGCTAACCCTTCTGACAGAAGCTAGACATTGGAACACTTCCAATGGGACGCCGCGTCGAGCTGGGGTAAGCGCCTTTGGATTTGGCGGCACAAACTTTCATGTGGTTCTTCAGGAGTATTCGCCTGAACTCCGGCTTGTGTCTTCGAGGAAGCCATCGTCCCCATCGATTGCTGAGTTCGTACCGCCAGACTGGCCCAAACCTGAAAAATTCGACACCAGAGGATCCGCATGGGTAGTAGGCGCAAATGATCTGTCGGAATTGAACACTAAAATAGAGACCATTCTCAAATCGGTCACTCCATTGAATCACTCGAATCTTGCGCAGAGTCACAGAAATGAATGTCTAAAGTTTAATTTGAGAGTTGGTTTCGCATCCCCCGATGCTGAAACAACTTCCAGGAAAATGGAATCCATACGTGAAGTTTTGCTGGACAGTTCGAAGATTGGTTTCCTGGTAGCGAAAGGAATCTATTTTTCGGAGGGAAAACTTAAGAGAAATATGCCTGGAGCGGCATTCATTTTCCCTGGCCAGGGTTCTCAATACCCCTACATGCTGAGAGATTTGTGTGAAAGGTTTCCAGTAGTGGCTGATACCTTTCACGAAGCTGATGAAATAATGAACGAACTGGGTCAGAAGAATATCACCTCCTTAATTTTTCCAGACTCCTCGAAATTTGACAAATCTTCGACAAACGACGCGTTGAAAGACACCCAGGTACTGCAGCCGATGATCCTGACGGCTGATACGGCTATCTTCAGACTCCTTCGTAGGGTTGGTCTCAGGCCGGTAGCCTGCGCAGGCCATTCACTAGGCGAATACGCCGCTTGCGTCGCATCAGGAGTTCTCAGTTTTCGTCACGCTCTTGAAGCCGTTGCCGTTCGAGGGCGAGAAATGGCGAGAGTAAGTTTGGCTGACCCCGGACTGATGATGAGTATTCCCGCTGACGCTCGTCTGGTTGAAGAAGTTTTATCGCAAATTGATGGATATGTTGTGGCCGCAAACAAGAACTCCCCGAAACAGACAGTTATATCAGGAGAGACAGCGGCCGTAATGAAGGCAGGCGAAAGATTCAAGGAAAGAGGTCTTGAGGGAGTAGTCCTTCCAGTATCAGCGGCATTTCACTCTGGCGTCGTAGCGCCCGCAAGGGAACCATTCATGAAGACGCTGGAAAAACTTGAGGTGTCATCGCCGGAAATAGCAATCGTGTCTAATGTTACAGGAGATTACTATCCTGTTGGTCCCGGGGCTCCCTCGCGAATCAGAGACCTCCTGGGAAAACAGTTTGCGGCGCCGGTTGAGTGGGTCAAGACATTGCGAAGACTTCATAGCGATGGAATAAGAGTGTTTCTGGAATGCGGGCCCAAACGGGTCATGACCAACCTGACCATGGATACGTTGACAAAAGACACGTTAGCCCTGCCGACCAATCATCCAAAAAAGACCGGAATCATTCAAATTCTGGAATCTTTGGCGGCTCTTGTCGTAGAAGGATTCGAAATTGATATCGACGCTGCGGAAATCGCCTCCAAATCGGATCAGGTTCACGAAAAAGGAAAAATCGAATTTAAGAGTAGTCTCAAAGGCCAATGAATCGATTGAGAAAGTAGACGGCGAAACCATCTTGCCTCAGGCCCCCGCTTCACCTTTGGATTGGCTTTTAGATGCGGAATTGGAAGAAATAGTAGCCAAAAAAGAATTTAAAACATTCGTCAAACTTCAGGCCAACCCGATACGCACACTAATAAAATCAAGCTTTAGTTCGTTTGTCGAGAACATCCTGCCCCTGGAAAAAACCGTCACAGTAGTGAAAACGGAAGGGATGAATTTCAATCCGGTGGTGATTTCCGGAATGGCTGCCGGATTACCTTCTGACACAAGGTTTGTGTTTGACAAGGCAAATCTTGATGATCTCATTTTTGGCAAGAATTTTATCAAGAGTGTCCCGGATAACAGTCGCAGGGAGATGCTCGAAAAAAATGTCGAAAGGGTTTTCAAAGGACCATCAGGTGAAGTCGAATTACAACGTGTCGACCACATGTCCGGCGTGATCAAACTGGCGGGCTTTTTCGATGATCAAAATTCTTTCATTGAAGAATTCGGTCTGGAAAACCGCGTGATAGAAGCGATGGATATCACTACTCGCCTCGCTGTAGCTGCAGGGCTGGAGGCCCTTACAGACTCGGGTATCCCCTTGATGAGGCAAATTAGGACAACCAGCTCAGGAATCGACCTGCCCGACGCCTGGGCTCTGCCACCTGACCTGAGAGACGAAACAGGGGTTATCTTCGCTTCGGCCTTTCCTGGCATGGCGTCGCTGGTGGATGAAGTCACCAGGGAGACCAGCGCCCGTTTTGGAGCAGGAGCCAAAAAAAGACTGATAGATTTTTACACAGGACTCGTACAAAGGATCGGAGACGACAAAGAAAAGGAGCTGCTAACAAAATGGTTCACAGAGGAATTTGATGGACTAAGTTTGTCAAACTCCAGTGAACTCTATTCATTTAATCGTAATTTTCTTCTCAGAGTAATGAGCATGGGCCACAGCCAGCTCGCCCAAATTATCAAGGCCCAGGGTCCAAATACTCATGTTGACGCAGCTTGCGCAGGAACTACACAGGCTATACTCCTGGGACGTGACTGGATTAGAACTGGGCAGGCTAAAAGAGTCCTGGTGGTCGCAGCGGACGACGTTGCCGGCAAACAGCTATTTCCCTGGATTGGTTCCGGATTTCTGGCGCTGGGAGCGGCTACAACTAATGGCGCCATAACTGAAGCCGCCCTGCCATTCGATGACCGCAGACATGGCTTGATACTCGGGTCAGCGGCAGCGGCCGTAGTACTGGAGAGTGCAGACCTGGCAAGACGTCGGGGCATAGAGCCCATTGCCTCTATTGAGGCTGGAATAGTAGCGAATAGCGGTTTTCACGGCACCCGTCTTGATGTAGATCACATATCCTCTGTAATGGAAAAAATGATCTCAAAATGGGAGCGACAGTCCGATGAGTCACGTCATGACCTGGCAAAGAAAATGTTTTTCATGTCACATGAAACTTATTCGCCAAAACGTGGGGGAAGTTCTTCCTCAGAAGTCAGGGCATTAAGATCGACTTTCAAAGAAAGCGCAAAAATAATACCCATCGCAAACACCAAGGGCTTTACCGGTCACACTATGGGAGTCGGTGTTGAAGATATTGTAGCGCTAAGATGTTTACAGAAGAAGTTTCTTCCACCTATTCCGAATCTTAAGGTTCCGGACCCGGAATTTCAGGACATGAATCTGAGCGCTGGAGGACCTTCTGAAGCTAGTTACGCATTCAGACTGGCCGCTGGATTCGGATCTCAAATCGTTATGTCTCTGTATAAAGTGATGGCGTGCGAAGAGAATCGAGTCACTGATTTTGGAGCAAACCGCCAATGGCTTAAAGAAATTACAGGTTTCAAAGATCCAGTAATTACAATTGAAAACCGGATACTGAAAGTAAAAAATCGTGAACTGGTGGAAAAACCTGGGGTTGATGAAGCCAAACTTGTCGCGCTGCCTCAAAAGCCGTCAGCAAACGCTATCGCCTCTTCTTCTGTGACAGGGATTGCGGGGATCCAAAATGCAGTCCTCGAACTGCTGTCCGAAAAAACAGGCTATCCTCCTGGTATGCTGGATACTGGGCTTGACCTTGAGGCTGACCTGGGAATAGACACGGTGAAACAGGCGGAATTTATTTCCGACGTGAGGGATAAATTTAACATACCGCGTATTGATGGACTTAAGATAGCTGAATTCCCTACTATTGGTCACATCATCAACTTCGTCATGGAACAGACGGATTCAGAATCCCCCGTGGGAGCTGATCCGCTAAACGGCGTTTCTAATGTAAACACAGCAGGTGCCAACGATGATACCGAAGTAACCTCCAAAATCCTTCACCTGCTTTCGGCTAAGACAGGTTATCCATCGGAAATGCTCGACCTTGATCTTGACCTTGAAGCCGACCTGGGCGTTGACACGGTGAAACAGGCTGAGTTTATTACGGAAGTCAGGGAAACTTTTGGAATTCCAAGAATCGACGGTTTGAAAATCGCAGACTTCCCTACAATTAAACACATAATCGGCTTTGTGCTGGAGAAAAAAGCCGCATCATCAGGGGCAACCGGCGCGCGCGAAAATACGGTTCTTGCCCTTCAAGAGTTTGGCAATGACGCGCGTGTAGATTTGCGTGAGGCAGTCTTAACTCCAATTGACACAGTAAAGACCTCAACGATTCCCGTAATAGATGAACTGGTCATTCTCGGCGGAAATAAACGTCTGCTAGAGGGACTTCAAAAAATTATGGGATCAGTTCCAGTTGTAGCTTTGGAAGATCCCGGGGAAATAAGGAACAGGCGAGACAGGCTCATCGGAGTAATAAACGTCTCAACTCAAACCAATATACAAAGGGCTGTCGAACGGACTTTTAAACTTTTTCTCGAACTAGCGGCGACTTACGATGATGGGCCGGTCTTCATGGTAAACATTGTGTCAGAAGACGGCGCTTTTGGATTTCAGAACCCGGATCAATCCAGTTACATGTTCGGAGCGATCTCAGGGGCCGCCAAATCATTTTCCAGAGAGTACCCGCTGACAATTTGTCGCTGTATCGACATTCATCCGAAAGCGTTGGATGAACATGCGCCGGGAATTTTCCTCAGAAGCCTCTCGGAAGATTTTCCACTGGAGACAGGCGTAGGGGAAAAACTCCAACTACAGTGTGTACGATTCTCAGAACCACTGTCGCAAGTAGACACGTCTGCCGCCGTCAAACCCGATGAAGTTGTACTGGTTACAGGTGGAGCAAGAGGGATAACAGCGGCGTGCGTTGCCCGGATTGCCGAACAGGTACCCGTAACTTTTGTAATCCTAGGTCGTTCACCTCTTTCGAATAGAGCTGAAACCATGTCCACATTTGGGGACATGGAATGGGAATCAGAAAAAAACAGAATAATCGACCGGTACAAAAGGGATGGCACGGCTCCAACGCCTGTTCTGGTGGAAAAGGAGTTGACGAAGCTGCGTAACCAGGTCGAGGTTTTTCAAAACCTTAAAAGATTGAGAAGCTTGGGCTCGGAAGTCATCTATCGAACAGTTGACATCACTAATCCCTCAGCCGTAGATAGCGTAATAGAAGAAGTTGCCAGGCTTTGCCGACGCGTCGATATATTTGTGCATGGGGCGGGAATTGACATAAGCAAGTCCTTGCGGTCAAAGACCATTGAGCAGATATGGTCCGTTTTTGATGTCAAGGTTCAAGGAGCTAGAAATGTCCTTAAGGCCCTTGAAAACAATGAGCTTCCTCCTCGAAGAATTATTGGTTTTGGAAGCGTGGCCGGGCGTTTTGGCAACCTAGCCCAGATAGACTATTCAGCCGCCAACGACTCCATTGCGCACTTGTTCAGATGGATCAACAAAAGTGGCGCGGACATTCGGGCTTCAGTAATTGACTGGGCTCCGTGGGCAGAGATTGGTATGGCGTCAAGGGGGAGCGTTCAGAAGACTCTCGAACAGGCCGGTATAGACTTCATACCTCCTCACAAGGGCGTAGACGCTTTTCTTCAGGAACTGGCCCGATCATCGGGTTCACCGGAAACACTTGTTTCAGGCAAATTGGGACCTTTTGAAAAAGACGCTTTTTCGATTCCCGACCATCAATCATGTGAATCTTATATTCTGGCTGGACAAAGAGTCACACTGGAGAAACTTGTTCCCGCTGAAAAGGCTACATTCAGTATCGACCTCGATCCTGGGCATCCTCTCCTGAACGATCACAGGATAGATAGGGCTGCCGTGCTACCTGGCGTTGGAGGAATCGAGATCATGAGGAAAGCCCTGGAGATTCTCGATCCTGAATCTTCCAGGCTTGTGATTCAGAATGTGCGTTTCTTAAAACCATTGAAAATATTCAGGGCTGAAAAATTGACTGCAAAAATAACAGTGGAACGAACTTCCGCCAATGGCGCCAAATTCAGGGCTCAGATCTCGAGCAAAATGCTGGATAAGCAGGGGCAACCTTTTGGAGAATCAAGAATTCACCATGAGTTACACTTGGGAGATGCGGCGCAGTTAGATCTACCCCGGTCAGACCTAAACTTGAATCACACTATTTTTGTTCCTGAGGAGGAGATTTACTCGAAGTTCTTCCACGGCCCGGCTTTTCGATTTGTGGATTATGTTTCGGTCGCAAACGACGGGGTTGGAGCACGTTTTAGATTCAGGGACACTGACAGAAGACCTGAAATATTTCCTGACCTTATTCCACCAGTCATTGAGGCCGCGTTTCAGGCGGGGGCGGCTATGACGATCGAGTCATTGGGAATCATGCCTCTGCCGGTTTCAGTCGAGGAAATAGTGATCCTTGATTCAGAAGGCCTGCCGGCTTACGGAACTCTGACGTCCTCCGGGGTGATAACCGGAGAATCAGATCAGGGCAGAACCAGGATTAGATTTGACTGCGTTGTAAATACTGCGGAAGGAACTCCTCTACTTGTCTTACGTGGTGTAGAGATGATCGAACTTGAGAAAAGCGGCTCTTTTATGAACAGAATTTTTGAAGAGTTTTCAGTTGTAGAAGAGCTTTTGGATCTAACAGAAAGTGACGCGAAGTCCCTAAAGAATTTTGTCGACACTGACGCCGAAACCAGGCTGGCCAAGGCTTCTGCGAAAAGACAAAAAGAATGGACGGCGGGTAGACTGGTAATCAAGAAAGCGTTAAATCGCCTTTTATCACATAATGGAAACGGTCACAGAAATGGGAATACTATTAATATCTTCGCCAACACATCGGGCAAACCCACGGCACGTTTATCCGACAATCCCGATGAGGAGTTTGCCGAAATAGCTCTCAGTCATTCAAATGGTTTCGTTATGGCGTCAGTTGGACACTCAAGCGCTTTTCAGGGCATAGGAGTAGATATCGAAAAGGTTGAAAATAGAGCGCAATCGTGGGCAGAAGACTACTTTACGCAAACCGAGATCAACCTGGCGTACAATGCGCCAAACAGCGAACGTCAATTTACCCGAATGTGGAGTCTGAAAGAAGCCTGTCTTAAGGCTCTAGGGGTTGGATTGCGCTATGACATGAAAGATGTTTGCGTGATTTCAATGAAAGAATTCGGAAAAGCTGAGATGGTATTTGAAAAAGAATTGAAACAATATATTAAGGACAATGAGATTAACGGAATTGATGCGCGTGTCGAAGATCTGGGTGATCTTGTCGTGGCTAGGGCGCTGATAAGGAGATAGGCTCTCTGAACTGACTGCGCTCAAGCTCTGATTAGAATTGTTTTCTGCGATGTTTTGTTACATAATCAAAAAATGATTCGCTGACTGCCGGAAGATGTTGAGGAAGTTCTTGTTCTGTTTAGCCAGTCGGCATATTTGTCCGCTGACCTCGGAGTTTACCGATTGTCCCCTAAATCGAATCCTGCTGCGGGTTTGTATGGCGTAACAGACTTGATGGATCTTATTCCGGTCCCGTTGAGACACCTGGCTCATGAAAAGGATGTCATCAGACATTTTGACCCGGGTGATCTTATCCTGGACAAAGGCACATCGGCTGTAAGGGTTGTTTATCTTGTTTCTGGATCCGCGGGGGTAGTTCTAAAAAACAACGACAACGAGAGCATAGTAGTTGACTCCCGAGGGCCGGGGGATATCTTTGGGGGAATTGAGTTTTTTACAGGAGTTCCGTGGCAATCTGACGCAGAGTTGATCGCTGATGAACCGGTGAAAGCTCTGGACATGTCCGTGGAAGATTTCGAAAAGCTCCTGAGAGAAAGTCCTGATTTCATTGTCGGTCTGATCAGGAATCTCGTCCGAAAAATAATGTCTCTTGACCGCATCATGTTGAAAAGTAAGCTCAAGAGACGCTCCTTGCAATCATTGATCAGCCAGGAAAATCACATATTCCCTGATTACGTTATTGGGGAATATATCAAACGCAACCTCAGTTCGAATATAGAAGATCTGGCTAACTCTGACGGGCCCGCCCTGATAATAGGAGAAAGCGGGGTAGGCAAGGAAGTTATCGCCCATCAAGTATTCAAGAAGAGCCGGCACTGCAAGGAAGTTTTTCTTGTCCTTGATTTACACAGGACTTCAGAGAATTTGCTAACCAGCCCGCTGGACCAGGGCTCCGAAAGCCTGGATGAGAAAGCGCTCACAGATAGGCAAATGAGGTTACTCTTTGGAACTGAGGAGCCGGGGCGTGATGGATCCATGAAGGAAACCGCCGGCTATTTTGAACTGAGTGAAGACGGTACACTGCTTATTCGAGGAATTGAAAAGCTTACACCCATCTGCCAGATGAAATTGATGGAGGCTATTATAACGGAAACCTTCAAAAGATGCGGGGGCATGACTCAATTGAGGGCCAAGGTCAGATTGATAGCAACAACCAGACTGGCTCCTGTTGATATAGCTCTCGAGAATCACCCGCTTATTTTTGGTCTCCTCGAAAGATCCATAACAATACCGCCCCTTAGGAACAGAAGACGGGAAATTCCTGTCCTGATCAGTCATTATCTCAAGAAATATCAGACAGAACTAGGGCGCAATCTGGGTGAGTTGCCAAAAGAAACTTTGAAGACTCTCCTTAATTATTCCTGGCCTGGAAATGACCTGGAACTGTCCAATACACTGAAAAGGGCTATTCTGGTTTGCGAGAGGAGTGTACTCCGACCTCAGGATATATATTTTGACCTGCAAAGGATTCAGGGGAAATGGAAGTTCAATCTATTCAGATTTTCTTTTATTAAGAAAGCTTTTTTGAGTCCTCTTTTTCCCGCTATGTTGCAAAGCGCAGTAGCTCCATTCTTTTTCTTGATACTACTACTCCTGTTCCTCGGTCCCGCTGATCCAATGCAAAACCCTGCAGCGCTTATTAGTTGGGCTTTGGGATGGCCTATATTAATTGTTGGGTCGCTTTTCTGGGCCAGGTTCTGGTGTTCTCTTTGTCCAATAGGTGTTATTGCAAATCTGGCCAAGAAATTGGTGTCGCTTGAAAGACCGTTCCCCGCATTTCTGAAAAAACACTCGGATTTTTTGATAGCAGGGGCCGTTCTTTTTATTATTTGGTTTGAAACCGCTACAAATATCCGGAATTCTCCAATGATTCTAGGTATGCTTCTTGTTGCGATGTTACTTTCAGCCATACTTGTTTCGATGGTATACGAGCGTCAATCATGGTGCCTGTATTTATGCGGTTTGGGAGGAATGGTTGGTGTTTTGTCAAAAACTTCTTTTATTGAACTTCGCGCCAACAGCAATGTCTGTATTTCGGAATGTTCGTCCAACGAGTGCTTCCTGGGAACCGCGGATAGCGAAGGATGCCAGTTTGGACACGCTGGACCGCGACTGAGAAGCAACAGGGTATGTCGACTGTGCGGTCAATGTGTCAAGAATTGTCCTCATGGCGCCATCAGCCTTAATTTAAGGCCTCCAGGAGAAGAGTTGTGGCAACTTAGCCAGAGACATGCCGGCACGGCGTTTCTTGTCCTGGGTATGATCGGTGGGCTTTTCAGTGAGATGGTTAGCAAAATGCCAGAATATAAGGCTATATCTTCTGCCGCCTCATTGAATTCCGTTATTTTCTTCAGTTTGATTTTTCTGGTTGTTATAGTTAGCCTGAACCTCATGACTTTGGCCGCAGCCAGGATATCTTCCCAGGTTCTTGGCGACACCCTTCGACAGAACTACGCCCGTTTTGGTCTCGCCCTGCTACCCCTTACGTTGAGTTGTTTCACCGCCTTTCATGTCTACTATTTGATTAACCTGGGAGTACACATCCCGATCATCATGAGCAGGTATCTTGACATTGAGATACTGAGAAGTCTGGTAATCACCGTCAATCCCGCAACAACCCAAGCCATCCAGTATGTTATTTTAGTGATCGGATTGCTCTGGACGTTAATTACGCAGTTTAAGCTTGGACAATGGAGTGACAAGAAATGGACCCAAAAACTCCAGGGAGTCGCTCCACACGCGGCTGTCTCGATTATAATCGCATTTTTAATGATTCAGGCCATTGATGCTTTTTTTACACCGTACATTAAATCACGTCAGTTTCCTGAAGAAATTCGCAAGTATTCTGAATAGATGAATTTCAATGCTGATATAATTTGTCGCTCCACTTATGGCTGAATCACAGACACAACTCAAGTTTACAGGATGACAAAATATTCCGGAGAACAAGCTTGGATCTTTTAGAATCAATTCAAACAACAATGGATAAGCTGGAATCCGAGCTTATTCAACAACTAAAAAGTCGTGTCCCCGTAGCGTTTGAGATCGGGGCTCATATAATGAATAGCGGGGGTAAGAGGATTCGACCACAGTTGACTGTGATTTCGGCCCGAATCGGTGGCTACACTGGAATGGACGCCATTACCCTTTCCGGGGCCATAGAATGTATACACACCGCTACCCTGTTACATGACGACGTGGTTGATTACGCCGAAACCAGACGTGGAAGACCAGCCGCTAACACGCTGTGGTCCAATGAAATGTGTGTCTTGGGGGGTGATTTCATACTGGCCAAAGCCTTTTCGGCTCTAACGTCTCTCAAAAACCTTAGAATTCTCGAAATAGTCTCAAATACCACCGCAAGGTTGAGCGAAGGTGAGTTGTTTCAGATGGCAAACATCGGAAACATCGATTTTTCTGAAGAGGATTATGTGCAGGTGATAACAGACAAAACTGCGATTCTTATGGAGACTGCCTGCAGATGTGGATCGATCCTTGGAGGACTTGGCTCCGAGGAGGAGGAGGCCTTGTCAAGGTTCGGATTCAATCTGGGTGTAGCGTTCCAGATGACTGATGACCTCATCGATTACCGATCAGACAAGGAAACCATGGGAAAGAATCCTGGCAAAGATCTGGAAGAAGGGAAATTGACTCTTCCTCTAATATCGGCGTTAAAACTCGCTACTCCGGATGAAAAGAAAATAGTTAAAGACATAATCTCCTCTGGATCAGTCTCACCCGATGACTTCATGTGGGTCAAAGAATTTATTTCTCGCAGAGAAGGAACAGTTGAAACACTGGCTCGCGGCCGTCAATATCTGGCAAAGGCCGTTGAGAGCCTTTCGTTATTCAAGGATTCTGAAGAAAAGAGAGCGCTAATTAAAATCTCGGATCGAATCCTACATCGAACATATTGACGATTTGTTGACATAACTGCGCTAGATTGATAAACATCTCGCAAGTGATGTAATTTGAGAGGAAATTCCAGAGTGTTGTCAATATACCGTTTCGTTCTGCTGACATTGCTTGTAACGCTGGCGACTGGTTGCCAGTCCTGGTGGGCCGCTGATGTCAAAGATAAAACTGTATCAGCGGAGGAACTCTTTAATCAGGGAAAAGAGAGAATAAAAGAAAAGCAATATCAGGATGGCATAAATATTCTGGAGAAATTGAAATCAGGCCACCCTGAATTCAAACAGATGCCTGAGGTTTATCTGGCCATAGCTGATTCATTTTACGACGAAGGGTCGTATGACAAGGCCATTGCACGCTATCTCCAATTCATGGAGCTGTACCCGGGTGACAAAGAGGCTCCGAGGGCGAGATATCAAATTGCAATGTCCTATTTTAATCAGATCAAGAACACCGACCTTGACAACTCCGTGCTGAAACAGGCGATTAGGGCTTTCAAGGCGGTTTCTGAATCCCCGGAACCAGGAGAATGGGGAAAAAAGGCCGAAGAAAAATCTCGGGAATGTCAGAGGAAATTGGCTGAAAAGGAACTGTACAAATCACGATCCTATATCAGCCTTGGAAACTATAAAGCTGCAAGAATAGCCGCTCAACGGGTGATTGACGAATATTCGAAACTGGGGCTTGATGATGAGGCAAAAAAATTCTCGACAAGATTAAGAATAAGTAATTCCAACCGATAATTTATAATCATTCAAAAAAGCATTATGGACGAATTGGGTTCAGGCTTTTTATCAACATATTTGCTGACAGGCCTGATTGGAGGCTAATGATGTTCAAAAAAATATTCTGTGTATTGGGGCGGGGTATGTAGGTGGTCCAACCATGGCGGTCATAGCTCGCCATTGTCCAGAATATCGAGTGGTGGTAGTTGACATAAATCATCAGCGAATTGCCCAGTGGAACTCGGATAATCTCCCGATATTTGAGCCGGGTCTTGATGAGATTGTAACCGCTGTTCGTGGCAAGAACCTGTTTTTCCGTACAGATGTCGATGAGCAGATAGATGCGGCCGATATAATATTTGTCAGTGTCAACACACCGACCAAGACTTTTGGGCTGGGCGCTGGAAGAGCGGCGGACCTTCAATTTTGGGAAATAACGGCCAGACAGATTCTGAAAAATAGCTCAAAACCCAAAGTAGTCGTTGAAAAGAGCACCCTCCCGGTGCGCACTGCAGCGGCGATAGGGCGTATCCTGGATTCAAATGAGAAACAAATTCATTTTGAGATTGTCTCAAATCCGGAATTCCTGGCTGAAGGGTCGGCCATCCAGGACCTCGAAAACCCTGACAGAGTTCTGGTCGGCGCTAGAGAAACTGACTCGGGGCGGGCCGCTCTAGCGGAAGTTGTAAACATTTACAGACATTGGGTGCCGGAGGAAAGGATCCTTACTTCGAGTGTCTGGTCCAGTGAACTATCCAAACTCGTCGCCAATGCGTTTCTCGCACAAAGAGTTTCGTCAATCAACTCCATATCAGCCCTTTGCGAAAAGACAAACGCAGATATAGAAGAAGTCGCCAAAGCCGTGGGAATGGATTCCAGAATAGGTCCAAGATTTCTCAAGGCCGGTATAGGTTTCGGAGGGTCCTGTTTTAAAAAGGATATTTTAAATCTTACTTATATAGCTGAGAATTATGGTCTATTTGAGATTGCGAGATATTGGGAACAGGTCGTAGAAATTAATTCTTACCAGCAAAGAAGATTCGTAGACATCATAATTAAGCAAATGTTCAACACCATAGTCGGGAAAAAGATAGCGATATTTGGATTCGCATTCAAGGCTGACACGGGTGACACGCGAGAATCTCCGGCCATAGAGGTTTGTAGGGCTCTTCTTGATGAACGGGCTCTTCTGGCGATTCATGACCCACAGGCTCTGGAAGGCGCAGCCAGAGATCTTGAGAAATATGAGGGCCAATTCACGCTTGAATCAGACCCATACATTGCGGCATACGAAGCCCATGCTATAGTTATATCGACAGACTGGTCCCAATTCGCTTCACTGGATTATGCGAGAATTTTCGAGACCATGGAAAAACCCGCCTTCATTTTTTGATGGCAGGAATTTGCTTAACCACAGAGAACTCTATGAAATTGGTTTCTCCGTTCATCGAATAGGGCGGCCACCTTTATCGAGACTTTTAGCTTCCTGGCCTTGAAAATAGACGCCAAGAATTAC
>FUWD012896552.1_pt1 | contig 15833 bp, 21 predicted proteins | sample 1063281 | NCBI WGS metagenome assembly FUWD01 (sample SAMEA79048168, study PRJEB19326) | metagenome | biome: marine | reverse complement strand
AAATTTTTGGTTGCGGGGGTAGGATTTGAACCTACGACCTTCAGGTTATGAGCCTGACGAGCTACCAGACTGCTCCACCCCGCGATAAAGTTCAATTATATACCTATTTTATTAAAAAAACTAAATTAGATATTATTCCGCATTCTCTGGATCTTTTTTGACCTTCGTATATTTTCTGATTTTTCTCTTTTTTTTTTTTCAGAAGGTTTTTCATAATTGCTTTTGGTTTTAAGAATTTTAAAAAACCCCTCCCTTTGAAGTTTCCTCTTTAGAATTCTTAGCGCCAGCTCAACATTATTATCTCTAACTTCTATTTTAATAACTACCTCCTAATTAAAGATGCACTAACTAACATTAATAAAAAAGTTTGTCCAGATGGAATTAGAATAATGTTGTATACGGGTTTTCATGGGTTTTTTATAGTCAATCTTTGATTGTTATATTTTTGTTGTTTGTTTCTTTTTTCATTCTATTAATCCTTCGACTAGCTTTGTCCGTTGCTTTTTTTATATCAACTTGAGTACACAGATTAGAGACCACGGGATCCTTTGGTTCCAAATTGGAAGAATTCCAATATTTATTGTTTTTTATTAAATGCACTGTGTTTTTTGTGCTGCCAACAAGCTTCCCTATTTGCCCATCAGATAAATCGGGATAGTTTTTTATTAACCAAAGTGTAGCATTAGGTCTATCCTGTCTCTTAGATAATGGAATATATTTTTGTCCTTTTTTTTGTTTTTGGGACTTTATATCTAAGTCTTTTTTATTTAAAACAAGAGATCTATTATAGTCTTTAGAACAAGCTTCAATTTCTTCTCTTGTTAATTGTCCCGCCAGAATTGGATTGTAAGCTTTTATTCCTTTAGCCACATCTCCATCAGCTATACCTTTTACCTCAAGTTCGTGAAGGTCACAAAAATCAGCTATTTGCTTAAAACTTATCTTGGTGTTTTCGACTAACCACACAGCAGTCGCCTTTGGCATAAAAGGTTTATTGTCCATTATTTCTTGCTTATTGATCTAAAGTTAGTGAATTTTTTATAAAACTTGCTTACCCTGCCTTTATCTAACACTTTTTGATCTCCACCCGTCCAAGCCGAATGAGATTTTGAATCAATATCAAGTTTTAGGGTATCTCCTTCCTTGCCCCAAGTTGACTTTGTTTCAAAATCGGTTCCGTCAGTCATGATAACTTTTATTTTATGATAATCCGGATGTATTTTTTTTTCATATAGGAATAGTTTAATATAACAAAAAAAAAATTAACAATAAAAAACTAACTAGTTCAAGATTTTAATCATTTCCTCATTAATATTTGAATTACTTGCCAAAATAGTTTTATTTTCAAGGTATTTGTCGCTTCCTTTAAAATCAGTAACGAATCCACCAGCCTCTTTGACAAGAATTATACCTGCGGCAATATCCCAATAACTTAAATTTCTTTGCCAGAAACCATCACATCTTCCTGCTGCAACATAAGCCATATCTAGTGAAGCACTTCCCATTTTTCTAATAGGAGTCATGACTTTTGATGAAAATTTATAATACTCACTTAATGAGAGTTGTCTGTCCTTGTCTTTTGATCTAAAAGCAGGTCCACCAGTAATAATTAAACAATCTTTTAATTTTGATCTTGACGAAACTCGCAAACGCTGATTGTTTAAATATGATCCATTACCTTTTTCGCTTAGAAACATTTCATCTTTTATTGGATCGTAAATTATTCCACAAATTATTTCTTTATTATGCTCTAAGCCTATCGATATTCCAAAATGAGGTATTCCATGAAGAAAATTTGATGTTCCGTCTATGGGGTCAATAATCCATTTAAATTCTTCGTCATTTTTTATTAATCCAATCTCCTCACTTAGAATTGAATAATTGGGTCTAGCTTTTTGCAATTCATCAATTAAAATTTTTTCAACTTTTTTATCCGAAGCTGTCACAAAGTCTCCAGGACCTTTTAGAGAAACTTGAAGTTTTTCTATTTCGCCAAAATCTCTAATCAAGGGCTTGGCTGCTTTTCTACAAGTTTTAATAAGAACATTTATATTAGGTGAATTAAGTTTCATTTATTTAACCTTTTTAATATATTCGAGCGTTCTGGTATCCAAAATAATTTTATCACCGGAACTAATAAACGGCGGAACTGTAATTTTAATTCCATTTTCCAAGGTTGCGGGTTTATATGATGAAGATGCAGTTTGTCCTTTTATTGCTGCATCGGTGACGTCTATTTTTAATTCTACATGAGATGGTAAATCAACAGACAGAGCTTGATCTTCATAAAATTGAATAGTCACTTCCATATTTTCTTTCATTAGTTTATTTTTTTTCCCTAAAACAGATTTATCGATTTCGATTTGTTCAAAATTTGTTTGGTCCATAAAGTGACATTTTTGTTGGTCTTCATACAAAAAATTAAATTTTTTTTCATCTAAAATAGCTCTCTCAACAGAATCACTAGATCTGAATCTTTCATTTAGTTTTATTCCCTTCTTTACGCTTTTTAGTTCAACTTGATTAAAAGCTCCACCCTTTCCCGGCTTGACATGTTGAGTTTTCAACACTGCCCATAGATCATTATTATGTTCAATAATCATTCCTGGTTTAATTTCATTTCCCAATATTTTCATTTTTCTTTACTTAAATTCACTTATTGCTGAAATAGGATCTAATTTTTTGTTATTCCAAATATAATTAGAGCAAGCAATAAAATTTGCTCCGTTTGATAAAATTTTTTATAATTAGAATTGTTAATTCCACCTATTGCAACGGTCGGCATATTAATTTTTTTTTTGGCCCAACGCAATATTTTTACATTGGCTTTAAAAACTGTTTTTTTTGTTGAAGATTTAAAAAATGATCCAAAAGCAATATAATTTGCACCTTGCTTTTTTGCCTTCAGAGCCAATTTTTTTTGAGTTATGACATGTTACTCCAATGATCTTATTTTTTCCCAATATTTTCCTACTCCAAATATAATCCATATCTTTTTGACCAATGTGACAGCCATCCGCACCAGCCTTTTTTGCTATAAGTGGTTTATCGTTAATAAGAAACTTTACATTGTTTTTTACAGCTATTTTTTTAATTTTCTTAGATATTATTAATAAATTTGAGTTAGATATTTTTTTCAGTCTTAGTTGGAAGTATTTTACTTTTTTAGTTCCTAGCACATTGTTAAGCTCTCTATAAAACTCAACTCCTTTTATCTTTTGAGGTGATATTAGATAAATATATCTTTTCAATTTTTGTTAGACGGTTAATTGTTTTTCTAAGTCCATACTCCACTTAGCTGAAGTGGAAAGTCCGTTCATTTTGGATCTATGATTAAAGATTTTTTGGGTGTTATTTATATCACGAATATTTTTTGCCCAGTTCTTAAGAGCACTTTGTTGTAGGGCTCTCCCATAAGAAAAACTCAATAAAAAATTTGTGTCATTAATTTTATTTATTTCATTTAAATTTTGTGTGGCTTCAATTTCTGTTTGTCCTCCTGATAAAAAAGCTATTCCAGGAACTTCATTAGGCACATTCTCTTTTAAACATTCGAGTGTCATTTTAGCAATTTCTAAAGCATTGCTTTTATCTTTTGATTTATTTCCTGGCAGAATCATATTGGGTTTTAGTATTGTTCCTTTAAGATTTACGTTATGCAATTTTAACTCTTTATAACATTCTTTCAAAACTCTGTCGGTTACTTCATAACATTTCATTATGTTATGTTCGCCATCCATTAATACTTCCGGTTCAACAATGGGAACCATTTTCGCTTCTTGAATTAGGGCCGCATATCTTGCGAGCGCGTGCGAGTTTGACTTAATAGCTAACTTGGATGGATACTCTTCAGAAATATTGTATACTGCTCTCCACTTTGCAAATCTTGCTCCTAATTTATAATATTCTGCTAGTCTCTCTCTAAGTCCATCTAATCCTTCAGTGATCTTTTCCTCGGGAGATCCAGCTAATTTTTTTGCTCCAGTATCCACTTTTATTCCTGGAATTGATCCAAAACTTCTAATTAACTCAGGTATAGTTTTTCCAGAAGACGTCTTTTGTTTTATGGTTTCATCATAAAGTATTACTCCTCCAATGTAATTTTTTATGCCTTCTGCGGAAAATAACGCTTCTCTAAATTTTAGTCTATTTTCTGATGTTGATTCAATATTTACACTGGATAATCTTTTTGTCATAGTTCCAGTGCTTTCATCGGCAGCTAATATACCTCTTCCCTTTGCTATCATTTGTTTTGCAATATTTTCTATTTCACTCATTTATTTCTAAAGCGTTTATACCAGGTAATTTTTTTCCTTCAAGAAATTCCAAAAAAGCTCCACCCGCGGTTGATATATAAGTGAATCCATTAGAACAACCAAACTTATTTATAGCTGCAATAGTATCACCACCACCAGCAATTGATGTGAGAATTTTTTTTTAGTATTTTCAACTATTTTATTAGCAATTTTATTACTTCCCAATGAAAATTCTTCAATTTCAAAATAGCCTGCTGGCCCATTCCACAAAACTGTTTTTGATTCATCAATTTTTTTAAGAATATTTTCTATGGTTTTATTACCAATATCTAAGATTAAGTCATTTTCATCAATTTTATTCAGACTTTTTAACTGTCCTTTAGAGTTATAATCTTTTGAAACAATAACGTCCTCGGGTAAAATAAGATTACAGCTATTTATATCACATTGTTTTAATATGTCCTTTAGCAGTTTTTCTTGATTTTTTTCAAATAGAGATTTTCCGATATTATATCCTTTATATTTTATGAAGTTATTTGCCATCGCTCCTACAATGATAATATTTTTTATTTTTTTCATAAGATTATTAATAATTCTGATTTTGGTAGAAATTTTTGCCCCTCCAACAATACAAGTAACAGGTTTTTTTGCATTACTTGTCAGCATTTTTATTACATTAACTTCTTCAGTTAGGAGTTTACCTGCATATGAATCGATATGTTTTGTTATTTCACAGACAGATACATGAGCTCTATGTGAGCAAGAAAAGGCTTCATTTATGTAAATATCACCGATTTTAGAAAGTTCCTTTGCTAAAGATACCTCATTCAGTTCTTCTCCTTTATTAAATCTAATGTTTTCAAGTAATAATACTTCTCCGGAGTTAATTTTCTTACTTTTTTCTATCGCTGACGAACCATAGCTTTCATCAAAAAAGTGAACTTTAGAATTTAACGAAGTTTCTAAAATAGGAGCTATAACCTTTAAAGATAGTTTTTGATCAATTTTTCCTTCTGGTCTACCAAGGTGTGAAATAAGAATTATTTTAGTTTTTCTTCTTATAAATTCTTTTATTACCGGTACGATTTTATTTATTTTAGATTTGTCAGTAACTTTGCCATTTGTTATAGGTACATTTAAATCAACGCGCAAGAGAACTCGTTTGTCAGTTAAATTAAAGTTTTCATCAAGAGCCTTTAGTTTGCTCATTTTCTACTTTAGTTTTCCAGAGTAAACTGCTAGGTCGCACATTCTATTTGCAAAACCCCATTCGTTATCATACCAAGCAGATACCTTTGCCATTTTGCTATCAATAACTTTTGTCAAAGAAAGATCAACTATAGCCGAGTGAGGATTATGATTAAAATCTGAAGAAACAAGTTGATCGTTATTTGTGCTCAAAATATTTTTTAATTCTGACTTTGAAGTTTTTAAAAATGAATTATTTATTTTTTCAACAGATAAACTATTATTTGAGGAAAAAACAAATTCTACTAACGAAACATTAGACGTTGGTACTCGGATAGAAACTCCTTCAACTTTACCTTTTAGCTTTGGTATAACATTACCAAGAGATTTTGTAGTTCCTGTTGTTGTAGGTATCATAGAATTGGGGGCGCTTCTGGCTCTTCTTAAGTCCTTATGTGAATTATCTAATAATCTTTGATCGTTGGTATAAGAATGTATTGTTGTCATAAAACCTCTTTCAATTCCAAAATTATCATCTAATACCTTAGCCATCGGGGCCAAGCAATTTGTAGTGCAGGATGCCGCCGATATTACTTGATCACTGGATTTCAAAATTTTTTCATTTACTCCATAAACAATATTTATGGCACCTTTACAGGGAGCAGAAACAATAACTTTTTTTGCACCAGAATTAATATGTTGTTTTGATTTTTCATTTGTGTTAAACTTTCCAGTGCACTCGAGGACAACATCAACTTTATTTTTTTTCCAATCTATTTTTGAAATATCTGTTTCATGAGTCATGTCTATTTTTTTTTCGTCAATTATAATTGATTTATCAGAATGACTTATTTTGTTATTTAATTTTCCATGTATAGTATCGTATTTTAAAAGAAAACTACTAATTTCTGCGTTGCCCCTATTATTAATAGCAACTATTTCTAAATCTTTTCTATTATTTTCAATAACCGATCTTAATGTCATTCTTCCAATTCTGCCAAAGCCATTGATTCCAACTTTTAAAGTCATAATTATTGTTCCAACATTTTCTTTGCTATTCTAGTGACATTATTGCTAGTTAGACCGAAATTTTCGTATAGTTTTTTTAATGGAGCACTTTTTCCAAAAGATCTAATTCCTAAAGATATTCCTTCAGACCCAACATATTTCTCCCAACCAAAAATACTACCAGCTTCTATTGAAATTTTTATAGAATTTTTTTCAATAATTTTTTCTTTATACTCTTTCGATTGTTTGTCAAATAATTCTTGGCATGGCATCGAAACTACTTTTGTACTGATATTTCCGTTTTGAAGTTCTTTTTGAGCATCAATAGCAATTTGAACCTCTGAACCAGAGGCAATCAAAGTTACTTGAGAATGAGAATTGGAATTTGTCTTTTTTATTTCATAAGCACCAAGACTACTCATATTTTTTGTTTCTAATGTTTCTGAAATAAACGGAATTTTCTGTCTTGTTAAAGCTATCACGCTGGGATTAGTACTACTTTTTAAGGCAATTTCCCAACATTCAAGTGTTTCAATTGTGTCTGCAGGTCTAAAGACATTTAAATTTGGCATTGCTCTTAAATTAGCCAAATGTTCAATTGGCTGATGCGTTGGTCCATCTTCACCTAGTCCAATAGAATCGTGAGAAAATATATAAATAACTTTTAAACCCATAAACGCTGATAGTCTTAACGCTGGTTTGCAATAATCTAAAAAAATTAGAAAAGTTCCACCGTATGGAATTATGCCTCCGTGCAGAGCCATGCCATTCATGATTCCAGCCATAGCATGTTCTCGGACACCATAATGGATGTAATTTCCTTTAAAATTTGTAGGCTTGATAATATTAGAATATTTAGTTTTTGTATTGTTCGAACCACTTAAATCTGCTGAACCTCCAATTAATTCTGGCAAATTTTTTGTAATAGTTTCTATAACTGAAGCAGAAGATTGTCTTGAAGCAATATTCTGTTTTATATCAAAAAATCTTCTTTTTTCTTCTTTAATAATTTCATCAAAATTTTTTGGTAATTTTCCATTTATTGTTCTAGAAAATTCGTCTTTAAATTTATTATTTTTTTTATTGTAAATAGCATTCCATTTTTTTTCCTGCAAAATTCCTTTTTCTCCAATTTTTCGCCATTTATAAAGTATTTCTTTCGGAATTTCAAAAGGGTCATATTTCCATTTCAGTTTTCTTCTAACTAGCATAATTTCTTCATCTCCAAGCGGAGAACCATGAGAGGATGCTTTGCCAGATTTATTGGGAGAGCCGTATCCAATAATGGTCTTACATGAGATCAGGTTTGGTTTTTTTGATTTTAATGTTTTTTTAATGGCTTTCGTTATTTCTTTTTCATTGTGTCCATTTACTTCTTGGAAAAACCATCCATAGCTTTCAAATCTTTTCTTATAATTATCAGATACTGTTAAATTTGTTGAGCCGTCTATAGATATTTTGTTGTTATCAAAAAATACAATTAAATTTTTTAGTTTTAAATGTCCAGCCAAACTCATTGATTCATGACTAATGCCTTCCATAAAATCGCCATCGCTAGCAATGACATATGTTTTATGATTAATTAAATTGGAACCAAATCGTTTTTTCATTATCTCTTCTGCAATAGCTATACCAACAGCGTTTGACAAACCTTGGCCCAGTGGTCCAGTGGTAGTTTCTATTCCTGAATTTTTTTTATATTCTGGATGACCAGCACATATAGAATTTAATTGTCTGAAATTTTTTATATCTTCTATTGAGATGCTCTTGTAACCAGTTAGATAAAGAAGTGAATATAAAAGCATAGAACCATGTCCGGCTGAAAGGATAAATCTATCTCTGTTAATCCAACTAGGATTTTTTGGATTAAACCTTAGGTAGTATTGAAATAAAACTGTCGCAACATCTGCCATTCCCATTGGCAAACCTGGATGACCAGAATTAGCTTTTTGGATAGCATCAATAGATAGAAATCTCACCGCGTTTGTTAAATCTTTGAAGACTGGACTCACTATAAAACCTATATAGACTTGAACGTTTCAAATCAATAATATGATTTTGGTGCAAATCAAATGATAAATTATGAAGAAAAAGAAAAAAAGTTAGATAACGTTCTAAATGAATTGAATTCGATGACTAACAAGGTCCTAAAGATGAACAAAGATATAAGTTCTCTGAATTTAGAAAAGAATCAATTATTAAGGGAAAAAGAAGAATCGCAGAAGAACTTTGAACAATTGGCACAACAACACACGAAATTAAAGTCGGAGCTTGAAAAAATTAAAGAAGATATTGGTTGCAAATTTGACAAACAAAACGACCTTAATCAAAAAATTGATGAACTTAATCAAGAAACAGAAATTCTTATTGATGAGATTGACAAATGGCAAACGTAAATATTAAATTTAATAATAAGGATTATTTGCTTTCTTGTGACGAAGGACAAGAAGAAAACCTTAAAGATTTAGCAAGCCATTTAGACACAAAGTACGCTGAACTTAAAAAAAATCTTGGTAATATAGGAGAAAATAAACTTCTTTTGATAACGACAATTAAAATAATAGACGATTATTTTGATTTATTAAAAAAAGTAAAAAGTACTAAAAGTGATTTTCAAAAACTATCTGATAAATTTAAAGAACTAAGATCTTTGGCCATTAACTACAAAGATGAAAAAGAATTGGAGATTGGAAAATTAAAAAATGAACTTGATGAATTTAAAGCAATGGCAGAAAAGAACAAGATTTCATATGAGGAGACTTTAGAAAAAACAACAAAATCAATAGAAAAATTTATTGAAAGCACCAATCCTGAGTTAGAAAAAAACATACAATAAATGAAATTTAATAAATTTCTTTTAAGAAAGAAATTTCTTTCAAAAAGAAGAAAAAAATATTTAACTGCAAAAAAATTTAATTTTAATTTAATTTTTGGGTTGATCAGGAAACATTTTAATAAAAAAAAATTGGTTATTGGAGGTTATTTTCCTTCAGATTATGAGGTCAATATTGTAGAGTTTTTGGAAAATGTGGCAAAGAAAAAAATTAAAATCGTTTTGCCTGTTATTGAATCTTCAAACAACATGTCATTTAAATTATGGATTTATGGAGAACCGCTTTATGTAAATAATTTTGGAATTCTAGAGCCAAAAAATACAAGAATTGAAATTATTCCTGATCTTGTTTTAGTTCCTCTTGTGGCATTTGATGAAAAATTAAATCGCATAGGTTATGGCAAAGGGTATTATGATAGAAGTTTGAAAAAAATAAAAAAACACAAAAAAAATATGATTTCAGTGGGAATTGCTTATTCATTTCAAAAATGTCGGGAAATACCGATCAATAAACATGATTTTAAATTAGACTATATTTTCACTGAACAAGGTATTATAAGCTCAAAATAACAACTTATGAATATTTTGTTACTTGGCGATATCGTGGGGCCTTCAGGAAGAAAGGCTTTGACCGAAAATTTACCTGATCTAATTAAAAAAAAAAATTAGACTTTGTTGTAGTAAATGGTGAAAATGCTGCTGATCCAGGAGTGGGTATAACAAAAAAAATGTTGAACAATTCTTTGAAGCTGGAGTTGATGTAATCACAACAGGAAATCATGTTTGGGATCAGATGGAGGCAATGGATTTTATCTCTACAGAAAAAAGATTATTAAGACCAGAAAATCTTGTCAAAGAATCTCCAGGCAATGGATTTGGAATTTTTAATTCAAAAAATAATAAAAAAGTTGCTGTGATAAATTTAATGGGAAATATTTATATGAAAAAATGTGATGATGTTTTTCAGGCAGCGCAAAAATTTATTCAAAAAGTTCAGTTAAAAAAAAATGCAGATTTTATAGTTGTCGATTTACATGGTGAAATAACAAGTGAAAAAATGGCCATGGGTTATCTATTTGATGGTAAAGCCACGTTGGTAGTTGGGACCCATACGCATGTTCCTACGTCAGATCACAGAATAATGGAGAAGGGTACAGCTTACCAAACAGATGTAGGTATGTGTGGAGATTATAATTCAGTTATTGGAATGAACAGGGATAATTCCTTAAAAAAATTTTTTAAAGACCCTTCAGCAATTAAACATTTTCCAGCACTTGGTGAAGCTACAATTTCAGGCGCGATGGTTGTTGCTGACGATAAAACTGGTTTAGCTAGTGAAATTACGCCAATCGTTTTTGGTGGCCAACTAGAAAACACAATATAAATAATGGCAGGTCATTCACATTGGGCTGGCGTTAAACATAAAAAGGGTCGTGTGGATAAACAACGTTCTAAAATCTTTTCAAAACTTTCTAAAGAGATTATTGTGGCAGCTAAATCAGGATCAAAAGATCCAGACATGAATCCAAGATTAAGATCAGCTATACAAGCAGCAAAAGTTGCTAACATGCCAAAAATCAATATTGAAAGAGCAGTCAGTAGATCTGAAAAAAACAAAGATTTAAACTATAACAATCTATTGTACGAGGGCTTTGGACCTGAAAAAGTTGCAATTATTGTAGAAACCTTAACTGATAATAAAAATAGAACCGCATCAAATGTCAGAGCAATTTTTCAAAGGTTTGGAGGAAATCTTGGAGAGTCAGGCGTAGCTTCACATCAATTTAAACAAGTTGGCGTGATTAGAATTGATAGAGATAAAATTTCAGACGATGATATTTTGGAGCTTGCAATTAATATAGGAGCGGAAGATTGTTCATCAGACGGCTTGTATCATGAAGTAATTACTAAGAAAGGTGGTCTGTACAAAGTTAAAACTACGATAGAAAAAAAAATCAAAGGGGATATTTCATCAAATATTGAATGGATACCGATAAACAAAATTTCATTAAATAAAGAAAAAACTAAATCAATGGTAAATTTTCTTGAGACATTAGAAGATGATGATGATGTTCAAAATGTATATGCAAATTTAGAAATTAATGACAATTTATTAGAAGAAAATTCAATATGATAATTTTTGGGATAGATCCTGGGGTAAGCGGCGCAATTAGCGTTTTGGAAAACAAAAAAGTTATCGAAGTATTTGATATGCCTACTATGATAGATGGGAAAAAAAATAAAAAACAGGTAAACGGCTCTCAGGTTACGAACATTATTAAAGAAAAAGTAAATAATAATGATGAAATTATTGTTGTTGTAGAACATGTTAACGCAATGCCCGGACAAGGAGTTACCAGCATGTTTAATTTTGGACAATCTTTTGGGGTAATAAAAGGTATTTGTTCAGCTTTGAGTTTACCCATATATTTTGTTAGGCCAACCAAATGGAAAAAATATTTTAACTTAATTAAAACAAACAAGGACGCCAGTAGAACGAAGGTAATTGAAATCTATCCGGAAATATCAGGTAAAATTTCTAGAAAAAAAGACTCTAATAAAGCTGATGCAATTTTAATAGCTAGGTATTTCAACGATACACAACTTTAATTCCAATGAAAAATTGGTTTTAACGCCAAATTCATGACACATTTAGATGCTCATTAAGCCTTAATGGAACAAGAAATAGCTACACAGGTTGTTGGATTGGGAGGATCAACTGATTTTTCTTTAATTCAACTTTTTTTGAGAGCCGATATTGTGGTAAAAAGTGTTATCGTAATTTTGATTGCTGCATCCGTGTATTCTTGGGCGCTGATTTTTGAAAAATATAGACTTTTTGCAAAAATTGAAAAGACCACAAAAGATTTTGAAGAAAAATTTTGGAAATCTAAATCAGCAGAAAATTTTTATAATAATCTTGCTAATAAAGAAAAAGATCCACTGGCAAATATATTTCAATCAGCAATGGTTGAATTGTTGAAAACAAGATCCAAATCAGTTTCAGTTCAATCCGCTCGAGTAAGTAGAGTACTTGAAATTTCGAGTGATAAAGAAGTTAAATTGATTGAGAAACACTTTACTTTTTTAGCCACCGTGGGTTCAACGGCTCCCTTTATAGGTTTATTTGGAACGGTCTGGGGAATAATGAATTCATTTCAGTCAATTGCTATTTCAAGAAATACCAGTCTTGCAATAGTAGCACCTGGAATAGCAGAAGCACTTTTTGCGACAGCATTAGGTTTGCTTGCAGCCGTACCTGCTGTTGTAGCGTATAATAAATTTACAAGCGACTCTGCAAAATATAACGCAAGAATAGAAAATTTTTCTAAGAGATTTATATCAATAATTTAAATTATATTTATGGGTTTTCAATTGAATCGTTCATCTAAAAAACCAATGAGCGAAATAAATGTAACTCCTTTTGTTGATGTAATGCTAGTGCTTCTAATAATATTTATGGTTACAGCTCCCTTGTTAACAGTAGGAGTGCAAGTTGACCTACCAGAATCAGCAGCCGACTCTTTGCCCGATGAACAAGAACCACTGACACTATCAATTAATTCAAAAGGCGAAGTTTTTATACAGGAACATCAAGTTGCTTTTGAAAAAATAGTACCAAAAATTTTAGCTATATCAAAGAATAGAACTGATACCAGAATATATGTCAGAGGAGATAAAACGATCAACTACGGTCGAGTCCTTGAAGTTATGGGAATGTTATCTGGGGCCGGTTTTTCTAAGGTTGCTTTAATTTCCGAACCCTACAAGAATTGAAATGACCAGAAGCATATTTTTGTCTTTGTTATTTCATTCAGTTATGATCGTTCTGACGGCATTAAGCCTACCTTTTATGAAGAGAATGCCAATTGATTTACCGCCAATAGTATCTGTAGATTTAATACAAATTTCTGATATTACCAACATTCCCTTTGCACCAAGAGCTAGAGAAGTGCTTGAAAAAATTAAAAAAAAAAGAAAGAGTAGTTTCAGAACAGGCTCCTCCGTCTGAAAAAAAAAGGAAAAGCCAGATAGAATTCCACTACCTGATGATTTAAATAAAGAAAAAAAAAGATAGTAAAAAAAAACAAAATCCTGAAGAAATTAAAGAACTTATTAGGCAAGATTCAGAGTTTGAAAAAAAGGAACTTTTTGATCCTAATCAAGTAGCGGCTCTTATTGATAAATCTAAAATAGAGCAAGCTGAAACTTCAAAAAAAGAAAAAAAACTTACACAAAGCAACGTTAAAAAAACCTCATTTACAACCGGATTAACTTTAAGTGAAGAAGACGCATTAAAAGCGCAAATTTTTGGATGTTGGAGTTTGCCATTAGGACTACCTTATGAGGAGAATTTGTTAGTGAGAATTAAATTGAGATTGAAACCCGATGGTACCGTTTTAAGGGCAACAATATTAGATCACGAGCGCATGAATACGCCAGGGCAAGGATTTTATAAAGTCTTGGCCGAAAGCGCTCATAGAGCTATCAGAATTTGTCAACCCTTAAGAGTTCCGCCAACAGGATATGAAAGATGGAAAGATTTACAGTTAAATTTTAACGCTAACGAAATGTTGAAGGGATAGTATGAAGAGACTATTTTTTGTTATTTTTGTTTTTTTCTTCTTATCAGACCTACAGTTGCTTTAATTGAGGTTGATATAACAAGAGGAAACCTAGAACCATTACCAATAGCTGTGTCGTCTTTTTATCACGAGCAAGATTCACAAGAAATAATACAAGGTGAAAAGATTATTAAAAATGTTGGAGAAGAAATTTCAAAAATAATTGAAACAAATTTAAAAAGGTCTGGTTTGTTTAATCCTTTAAAAAAAGATTCATTTTTACAAAGTTCCGACATAGCTCACATTAAACCCAGATTCGAAGATTGGAGATTAATAAAAGCCCAAGCTCTTGTTAGTGGAAAAGTGACAATTTCAGAAAACAGACTAAGAACTGAATTTAGATTATGGGATGTCATAGCAGCAAAAGAAATGATAGCTTTGGCCTTTTCTACTACACCGGATAATTGGCGAAGAGTAGCACACATAATTTCAGATAAAATTTATCAGAGATTAACGGGGGAAAAAGGTTATTTTGACACACGAATTGTTTATGTTTCCGAAACCGGTAAAAAGACTCGAAGAATTAAGAAACTTGCTGTCATGGATCAAGATGGCGCGAACGTAAAATATTTAACATTAGGTAATGAGTTGGTTTTGACACCAAGATTTAGTCCAACAAATCAACTAGTAACCTATTTATCGTATTTTAGAAATTTTCCTAGAGTGTATTTACTTGATATTGAGACGGGAGTTCAAGAAGTAGTAGGAGACTTTCCTGGAATGACTTTTGCTCCAAGATTTTCACCAGATGGAAAAAAAATTATTATGAGCTTCGCCAAGGATGGAAACTCAGATATCTTTACAATGGATTTAGCTACAAGAGTTGTTGAAAAAATTACTGATCACTCTTCCATAGATACATCACCATCGTATTCACCTGACGGAAAGTATATATGTTTTAATTCTGATAGAAGTGGCTTGCAACAAATTTATGTGATGCGAAGCGACGGTTCTAATGTAAAAAGAATAACTTTTGGCAAAGGTCTATATGGAACTCCTGTTTGGTCACCTAGGGGTGATTTAATTGCGTTTACAAAAGTTCACAATAATAGATTTTATATTGGAGTCATGAGAACTGATGGAAGTGGAGAAAGATTATTAACAGAAAACTTTTACCAAGAAGCACCATCATGGTCACCAAATGGGAGGGTACTAATATTTTATCGGGAAACAAGATCAGATGAAGAAGGAAAGGGGTTTTCTGCCAAACTTTGGTCAATTGATCTAACAGGTTATAACGAAAGACTTGTAGAGACCGAGACAGACGGATCCGACCCATCTTGGTCCTCTTTACTCTCAAAGTAGTGTTTTTTCAGAGCAAAATTGACTTGCTACTTGAACGTTATTTTGAAATATTGTATTGAGATTGACAACAGAATTTAAAAACATTAACAACAGTCAGGGAGATATATAGATGGATTACCTAGTGAATATAAAAAAGATTTTGCTAATTGCGTTTGCAGCCGTTGCGTTGACAGCATGTGCTACACAAAAAAAAGTTGGGAAACAAGTTACAGCAGGAGCAGAAGCAGTTAAGGGTGATGTATATACTGGACAAGAGACTGTGGAATACCTCGCAACTGGAGTTCCTGACAGAATTTTCTTTGCGACGAACAAATCAGTTTTAACAACTGCTGCAAGAGACACATTACGTAAGCAAGCGGCATGGATGAGAAAGAATAAAGATGTTAACGTAACAGTCGAAGGGCATGCAGACGAGAGAGGTACAAGAGAATACAATTTGGCTCTTGGTGAAAGAAGAGCTAATGCAGCCAAAGATTATTTATTAACCTATGGCGTTTCTGGGGGAAGAATAACAGTTATAAGTTATGGAAAAGAGAGACCGGTTAATTCAGCTAGCACACCTGTAGCATGGTCTCAGAACAGAAGATCTGTAACGGTTAAAGTTAACTAAGTTATAAT
>FUWD013022690.1_pt1 | contig 15834 bp, 17 predicted proteins | sample 1063281 | NCBI WGS metagenome assembly FUWD01 (sample SAMEA79048168, study PRJEB19326) | metagenome | biome: marine | reverse complement strand
ATTTCATGTGCAAGCTTTCTCAATGCATCAATATCGATTGAGTAACCTTCCGAATCGACAGGTGCAGAAATCGTATTGAGTCGATAGAGACCAGCTGATCCACCTTTATGGTGAGTTACATGGCCACCGATGCTAGGTGGAGGAGCGATGATGGTGTCACCGGGTTCAGTGTTTGCCATAAATGCATAAAGATTTGCGATTGCCCCCGATGGAACTCGAAATTCTGCATAGGTTGCACCAAAAACTTCACATGCCAGCTCTTGAGTAATAATTTCAATCTGCTCGATTGCACCAAGCCCCGTCTCATACTTATCTCCAGGGTGGCCCAAAGATGCACGGGATCCCATTCCCGATGAAAGTAATTTCTCTGCCCGTGGATTGAGTACATTTGTAGCGGGATTTAAATTGATTCCCTCGATGTCATGGAGGCGATGGCTTTCCTGCGCAAGCTCTTCAATCCAGCTCTGAACATTCTTGTCAGATTTTTGATCAACCTGCGATGCAATCCTTGTAATTAATTCTTGTGATGCAGGTGTTGCCCAACTCTGAGTTTTGAGTGCTTGCGTCATGCACTTTATTAAAGTGCATGATTCTGGCAATTACCAGTATTACTTATGAGAACTTTTGTAACGGTCGTAAGAAGCTTGAATCTCTAGTTCTGCTGCATCGTGGCCAACCCAGTCTCCACCATGTACTTCCTTGCCTGGTTCAAGAGTCTTATAAACCTCGAAGAAGTGCTTGATTTCATCGAGCTCATAAGAGGGAACATCTGATAAATCTTTAAGGTTATTTTTGCGAATATCGCCTGCTGCTACGCAGAGGAGCTTGTCATCTCCGCCCTTTTCATCTGTCATGCGGAACATTCCGATTACTCGACATGAAACAACGCAGCCAGGAAATGTTGGTTCATCCAACATGATCAGAGCATCAAGTGGGTCGCCATCATTTGAAAGAGTGTTCTTTACAAAGCCGTAATCATGAGGAAAGCGTGTCGCTGTAAAGAGCATGCGATCGAGACGTACTTCATGTGTTTCGTGGTTGATTTCGTATTTATTGCGTGAGCCTGCAGGGATTTCAACAACAACGTCGAAGATCATAGGAACCGGCTCTCTTTACAGTTGGAAAGTAAAACTTGGGGTGAACGACGGGGCTCGAACCCGCGACATCTCGGACCACAACCGAGTGCTCTACCAGCTGAGCTACGCCCACCATGTGCTGTGCAGGGCTTACTTTACCGGTTCGTGCCCCGAATCGATAAATAGAGCCTGGCGGTAGTACGCCAATTCAGCGATGGAGTCACGGATGTCGCCAAGGGCCCTGTGGTTTCCAGTCTTGGCTGGCGCGGCGAAGTAGGTCTTTGGGTGCCAACGTCGAGCGAGCTCCTTGATCGATGAGACATCAATTGTTCGGTAATGCAGGTACTCATTTAATTTAGGCATATCGCGGGCGATGAAGTTTCTATCAACTGATACTGAGTTTCCAGCAAGAGGCGACTTACCCAGTTCAGTTCCTGCAGAATCAAGATAAGCAAGTATTTGTTCTTCAGCTGCTGACACTGAAATTCCATTCGGAATCACGGTAATCAACCCAGACGAAGTATGCATTTCTCGAACAAAGTCATTCATGGCATCAAGTTGTACTTGCGTAGCGCTCATGACAACATCAACACCTTCACCGATCACATTGAGGTCAGAGTCGGTCACAAGTACTGCAATTTCGACCAGAGCATCGGTCGACAACTCGAGGCCTGTCATCTCGCAGTCGATCCAGATGAGGTGTGGCAGGGGGGTGGTCATGCGCCAAGAATAGGGGCAGGCGTACTGAGGAGATAATTCAGGATTCGTTCACCTTCTGTTCACTTAGAGTCTCATTACAAAGAGGCGATTGCCACCATTATCTGCTCATGGCAACAGAGCTAAGAGAGCGCCCAACCCCACCCCCGGCTCGGCAGATAACGACCAAACCTCGCCGCTCAGATCAAGTCTTTCGCATAATCGTCACTATCGGCGGAATGGCATCGCTTGTCATTCTTGGGCTTATTGCACTGTTTCTCTCAATCAAAGGCATGCACATTCTTGTTGATGAGAAATTCAACTTCATTACCGAATCTCGCTGGGAAGTTATTACCGATGAGACCGGAAATGTTTCGGAGTCAAACTTCGGTATCGGAGCGATGCTTATCGGAACCATGCTCTCTGCAGCGATTGCAATTCTTGTTGGCGTACCAATCTCGGTTCTCAGCGCGCTTTACTTAACATTCTACGCGAATGGGAAAGTTAAAAGATTCTTATCTCTGTGATCGATTTGATGGCAGCATTTCCATCGCTGCTCTTTGGCTTCTGGGGCTTCTTCATCTTTATGTCATCAGCAGAGTATTGGGCGAAGTTAATCAATAAATATTTGGGATTCATCCCGCTCTTCGATGTACCAACTCCGATCTTTGAACGCTCTCCATTTATTGCAGGACTGGTACTTGCAATCATGATTATCCCTATCGTTACAGCTATTTCTCGTGAAATTTTTGATCAAACACCTCTCGATCGTGTTCAAGCCGCATATGCGCTAGGTGCTACAAAACTCGCAATGATTAAGGCGGTTGTAATTCCTTACGGTCGTGGTGGAATCATTGGCGGTGCAATGCTCGGACTTGGCCGCGCTATGGGTGAAACCGTTGCGGTTTATACAGTTCTCAATGTTGTCTATCAGGTGAATTGGCAGATTCTCTTTGGTGCTGGCGGAAACGTTGCATCTCTGATTCTTCTGAAATTTGGCGAAGCAGGACCTTACGAAGTCGATGCGCTTATGGCAGCTGGCCTCATTCTCTTCCTGCTCACTCTCATGGTGAATGCGATTGCAGATCTCCTCATTAATCGCTTCGGAGGTAAGGGTCGATGAGTAAAGTGATTCCAGCACCGCGCAAGCCTTGGCAACCAACATTTATCGACAAGCTCGAGGATCTGATGATCGTTATCGGCTCTCTTGCGGCAGCCGGTGCAATCGTCAAATTAACAGGCCTCAACGGCAAGCTCGGTTTTTTCTTTGCATTCTTCTTCACTCTTCTCGTCGCTAACTTCGCCTTTCACTTTGTAAAGCGTGGTTTGCAAGCGGCCAAAGATTCTCTCCTCCAGGTTTTCACGGCGATGGCAATAATTGTCACGCTCATTCCGATTGTCAGTATCGTTGCAACTGTTGTCAGCAAGGGTTACAAGGGACTTCACTGGGGACTCCTTACAAAAGATATGGCACTTGCATCAGTAAACGATCCAATTGCAGCTGGCGGATTACTTCACGCACTTGTTGGCACAATCATCATGGTCGGTGGCGCTCTCATCATCAGTTTCCCAATTGGAGTCTTAACAGCGCTCTATCTCACTGAAATTAATGGCAAGCTCGCTCGCCCGATTAAATTCTTAGTTCAGGCGATGTCTGGTGTTCCATCTATCGTTGCAGGTCTCTTTATTCTTTCGAGTTTGGTCTACCCAGTTACAAAAGCGCTCTCAGGACTTATGGGCTCTCTTGCTCTAACAATTCTTATGATTCCAACAATCGCACGTACATCTGAAGAGATGCTCCGCTTGATCCCAAATGAACTCCGCGAAGCAGGGGTTGCACTTGGTGGAACACAGTGGCGCACTGTTGCAGGCGTGGTTCTGCCAGCTGCTAAGAGCGGTCTTGTTACGGCGATCATTCTCGGTATCGCCCGCATTATTGGAGAAACCGCACCACTTCTACTGGTCACTGGTGGCGGAGATGCTCTAAATACAAACCCAACTTCTGGTGCAATGGGCTCACTTCCGTATTACATTTGGAAGGCCTTCCTCACAGGGGGTACGCCTGAAGCATTTGCTCGCGCTTGGGGCGGAATGCTCGTTCTGCTCAGCTTCATCTTTATTCTCTTTGGACTAGCCCGCTACTTAAGCGGACGAAAGGTGGGTTAACGCCATGACCGAATCACAGAATTCCAATAACAACGAGAAGGATGAAAAAATGACAACATCACACGCGACTCCAGCATCTCTTTCCAGTGTTGCATCAGCTCGCACGCTGTCTCAGCCAGGAACTGCACTTCTCGGCACCGGTCTTGAAACACGTGGCGTACACGCATGGTTCGGAAAGAAGCACGTTCTATCTGACATCACACTCGATTTCGCAGCAGGAACAGTTACCGCTCTGATTGGTCCATCAGGCTGTGGTAAATCAACATTCTTGCGAACACTCAACCGTATGCATGAATTTATTCCTACAGCTGCAATGGCAGGTGAAGTTCTTCTCGATGGAAAAGATATTTATGCACCAGGTACCGATGTAACAAAGATTCGTCTTCGCGTCGGCATGGTCTTCCAGAAGCCAAACCCATTCCCATCAATGACTATCGGACAGAATGTTCTATCTGGGCTGAAGCTTGCACAGATCAAGAAGAGCGATACCGATGACCTACTTGAATCTTGCCTTACACGTGCAGGCCTCTGGAGTGAAGTTAAAGATCGCCTCGGAGAGCACGGTGGAGCCCTTTCAGGCGGCCAGCAGCAGCGTTTATGTATCGCTCGCTCGCTTGCAGTCGAACCACAAGTTCTCTTGATGGATGAGCCATGTTCAGCGCTCGACCCAGGATCAACATTTAGAATTGAAGAGACAATCGCAGAGCTAGCAAAGACCATGACCATCGTCATCGTTACTCACAATATGCAGCAGGCTGCCCGTGTCTCCGACTACACCGCCTTCTTCCTCTCAGATGGAGGCCCTGGCGAGATGATTGAAGCTGCTCCAACAAGCCGAATCTTCTCTTCACCTCAAGATAAGCGCACTGAAGATTACGTTACAGGGCGTTTCGGATAACACCATTTGTTCACTTTGCCACACCCAATCGTTAACCTAAATGTGGGCAATCAGTAACACCCCTTCACTACTTTCGTGCTTGTAAGGATTACTTACTTAGCTACCACGAAGGGTAAAACATGAAGTTTTCAAAGAAGGCAAAGGCACTTGTTGTTGCCGGTGTAATCGCAGTTTCGACAGCGACACCAGCATATGCAGTAGATCTTCAGGGATCAGGTGCATCATTCGTCGACCCACTTCTCCAGGCTTGCAAGGCAGGATTTGCAAAGGCTTCAAGTCACTCATATGTATACACATCAACTGGTTCAGGAACAGGCAAGAAGAACGCAGATGCAAAGATTGGTGACTTCTGGTTCTCAGATTCAGCACACACAGCATCAACAAAGCGTTCAACAGTATTCCACGCACCAATCGTTGCTGCTCCAATTGCAGTACTTGTAAACCTTCCTGCTAAGAAGGAGCTCTACCTTTCCTCAACAACCGTTGCAAAAATTTTCGCAGGTGAAATCACAAAGTGGAATGATCCAATAATTGCTGCGGATAACAATCGCCCAATTAAGACAACTGTCTACAAGAAGGATAAGAACGGAAACGCTAAAAAGGATAAGAACGGCAACCCAATCGTCCTTACAACTCGTACGCTCAATTCCATCTACACACTTCCAAATCAGCCAATTAAGGTCATCTACCGTTCAGACGGATCAGGTACATCAAATAACTTCACAAGCTTCCTAAATGGCGTGGCTCCATCAGTCTGGACCAAGAAGGGGAATGACGCATTCACAACTGCTTTCCCTGGCAACATCAATGCTTCAGGCAACATCGGTCGCATCGTTGGAGCTAACCAGTCACAAGGTGTAGCAACACTTGCCGCAAAGACAAAGTACTCAATTACATACGCTGAGAAGAACTGGGGCGATGCATACGGTCTTCGCGCAGCGAAAATTGGCAATGCATCAGGTAACTTCGTAGGCCCAGATTCAGTTGGTACCTCAGCGTTTCTAGGTGAGGCTAAGCAAGATGCAAGCGGAATCGTTACTTACGATTACACCACAAAGGAGCCAGGTGCATATCCACTCGGAATCATCTCCTACATGTTGCTAGAAACTGAATATGCAAACAAGGATCGTGGAGCTGCTGTAAAGGCACTTGCTGAATACATCCTGTCGCCTGCATGTTCAGCTGTAGATCCAAAGCTTGGCTTCATCGTCGTGTCAGGTACATTCCTTGAGAAGGCTAAGGCTCAGATCGCAAAGATGAATAAGTAATCCTTTAAACGGGACAGAGACTGGGCAGTTCGCTTCGGCGGACTGCCCAGTTTTTTATGTGATGTGCGCCTGGCAGGAATCGAACCTGCGACCTACCGCTTAGAAGGCGGTTGCTCTATCCGACTGAGCTACAGGCGCCTGCAGGGTCGTATGCGGCAATTGTACTCAGTAAGTAAAACTCCTTAGTAAGGTTGCGCCCATGGCTGAGTTCATCTACACAATGAAGAAGGCGCGTAAAGCGCATGGTGAGAAGGTAATTCTCGACGACGTAACACTGATGTTTTTTACCAGGAGCAAAGATCGGTGTTGTTGGTCCCAACGGAGCTGGTAAGTCGACAGTTCTTCAGATCATGGCCGGACTTCAGCAGCCATCAAATGGTGAGGCATACCTTTCACCCGGATACACAGTTGGCATTCTCTTGCAGGAGCCACACCTCAATGAAGAGAAGACTGTTCTTGAAAATGTACAAGAGGGCGTTGCAGAAACTATGGAGATGGTTCGCCGCTTCAATGAAATTTCCGAAGAGATGGCAAACCCAGATGCAGATTACGACAAGCTCTTGGCCGAGATGGGCGAGCTTCAAGAGCAGCTCGATCACCGCAATGCATGGGAGATCGATTCACAGCTCGAGCAGGCGATGGATGCACTTCGCTGTCCACCACCTGATGCAGATGTAAAGGTTCTTTCGGGTGGAGAAAAGCGTCGCGTTTCTCTTTGTAAATTACTTCTTGAAGCTCCAGATCTTCTGCTTCTCGATGAGCCTACAAACCACCTCGATGCAGAATCTGTTCTCTGGCTCGAGCAACATCTCAGCAAGTATCCAGGCACAGTCGTCGCGATTACTCACGATAGATACTTCTTGGACAATGTTGCAGAGTGGATTCTCGAACTCGATCGTGGCCGCGCATATCCATACGAAGGAAATTACTCGACTTATCTAGAGACAAAGGCAGCGCGACTTAAAGTTGAAGGACAGAAAGATGCCAAGCGAGCCAAGCGTCTATCTGAAGAACTCGATTGGGTTCGTCAGAATGCAAAGGGACGTCAAGCTAAGTCAAAGGCCCGTCTTGCACGATACGAAGAGATGGCGGCAGAAGCAGACAAGATGCGTAAGCTGGACTTTGAAGAGATTCAAATTCCACCTGGCCCGCGTCTTGGAAATGTTGTTGTAGAAGTTGAGAACTTGGTAAAGGGCTTCGGCGATCGTGTATTAATCGATGATCTCTCATTTACCTTGCCACGTAACGGAATTGTTGGAGTTATTGGACCTAACGGCGCAGGTAAAACAACGCTCTTTAAGACAATCCTTGGCCTTGAAGAACCAGATTCTGGAACGGTCAAGATTGGTGAGACAGTGAAGATCTCTTATGTAGATCAGTCTCGTGGTGGAATCGATCCTAAGAAATCTCTCTTTGAAGTTGTATCCGATGGCTTAGATTTTATGAAGGTCGGACAAGTTGAAATGCCTTCACGTGCATACGTTGCGGCGTTCGGCTTTAAAGGTCCAGATCAGCAGAAGCCAGCCGGAGTTCTATCCGGTGGCGAGAGAAACCGTCTCAACCTTGCACTCACACTCAAGCAAGGTGGAAATTTACTTCTCCTCGATGAGCCAACAAACGACCTCGATGTGAAACTCTCGGATCACTTGAAAACGCTCTCCTTGAATTTCCAGGCTGCGCCGTTGTGATCTCCCACGATCGTTGGTTCCTCGACCGCGTTGCAACACATATCTTGGCTTACGAAGGTGATTCAAAGTGGTTCTGGTTTGAAGGAAACTTTGAATCCTATGAAGAGAACAAGATTTCTCGTCTAGGAGCAGAGGCTGCGCGACCACATCGCGCAACTTATCGAAAGCTCACCCGATAATGATTTATACAGATAAGCAATTTGTCCGCTGGGATGACATCGATGCTTTTGGGCATGTCAACAATGCCAAGTATCTGACCTATATCCAAGAGGCTCGTTTCCAATGGTCCTTCTATCAATATGCTTCAAAGAATGAGAAGCCAACTCTCGTCGAGATGGTCGTAGCAAAGGCAGAAGTCGATTACCTAGTTCCGATTTATGAAGGTGGCCGTTTCTACGATGTAAACCTCTGGGTTGAATCCGTTGGCAATTCTTCATTCGTTATGGGTTATGAAGTCGTTGGAGATAACGGGGTAGTTCACGCAAAGGTTAAGACCGTTCAAGTCGCCGTCTCTATGGAGACAAAGAAATCGCGGCCGTTGACTGACACAGAACGTGAATTTCTTAATCAGTATTTAAAGGCTTAATTAATGGCAGAGCGCGATACAACCAACTACTACGAGGTATTTGGGGGAGAGGCGTTCTTCTCTGATTTGGTATCACAGTTCTACGCCCATGTTGCTACCAATCCCATTTTGCGACCAATGTATCCAGAATCAGATATGAAAGGTGCGGCAAAGCGCCTTCAGATGTTCCTAGAGCAGTACTGGGGTGGTCCAACGACGTATCAAGAAGAACGTGGGCATCCTCGTTTGCGAATGCGCCATGCAGGTTTTCATATCAACCAAGAGGCTCGAGATGCATGGGTAGGTTGCATGAAATTAGCTGTGGATGGAACGGATCTCGATGCTGAATCGAAAGAGAAGTTGTGGCGTTACCTAGAGGGAGCAGCGAGCCATCTTGTAAATCAGATGGATTAGTTTTTAGATTTATTTCCAACTACGAGAATTTCACCATTTCGCAGAAACCAAAGAACACCTTTTTTATCGCGAATCTGAGTAATTCGTAGGCCAACTCTTTCGACCTTGCCTTCAATCTCTTCGATATGGATCTCATCTCCGACACCATATTGATCTTCAACCAACATGAAGATTCCTGATAAAACATCGCGAACGATTGTCTGAGCACCTAAGCCGAGAGCGACACCAATAACACCGGCAGATGCAATTACTGGACCTAAGTTAAATCCGAACTCTCCAAGAATCATTCCAAGTGCAATGATCCAGATCGCTGCATTAAATGCAGATGTGAAGACAGTACCTATTGTTCGAGCGCGCTCGGCCTGACGCTTAGCAGTTCCTGGACCAGGTCTTAGATCAGTAGAGGCCAACTTCCCGATGCCGCGGTCTATTGCGCGATTTCCGATGACCTGACCGATAAGGGCGACGATGAAGATAACGACGATGCGAAAAGGGGCACCGTTAAACCAATCCCAAATTGCCTGCGTACGCTCGTTCATATGCCATAAGGGTAGTGAAATCTTTATGAAAACTTCACCGCGAAATACCCCTGAGAAGGTGAGTTTTGAGGCAATATAACCCAATCAGCGCGAGCCACGTGCTGGAACTGAGGTAGAGATGAACCGCACGCTAGTTCTCAACGCCACCTACGAGCCGTTGGGTGTTGTCACTGATCGCCGTGCGCTCATACTCGTCCTAAATAATCGCGCAACAATGGTTGAGCCTTCAGGAAGCGTTCTTCGTTTTGCAACAGGAGAACTAGAACTCCCATCAGTTGTACGTCTCAATAAATTTGTAAAGATTCCATATCGTCACACTGTTCCACTTTCTCGACGAGCAATTTTTGCCCGCGATGGTGGTCGTTGCGTTTACTGCTCGGCTCCTGCGGCTTCGATAGATCACGTCATCCCACGTTCTCGTGGTGGTGGTCACAATTGGGAGAATGTCGTAAGTGCTTGTCATAAGTGCAACCACTTAAAGGCAGATAAGCCACTGAAGGAACTTGGTTGGAGATTACGCACGCTTCCACGTGAACCCGCTGGTGCTGCTTGGAGAATTCTAGGAACCGGCAGAACAGAGAGTCGCTGGTTGCCGTACCTAGAACCATTTGGCGCCTCTGCAGCAACTGCATAGAATATTCCCATGATAAGAATTCTTGCAGCGATCAATCAAGAGCCAGGTGCAATGCCAGGTGAGGGCCTTACTGCAGTAGAAACCTTTAACTACTTCGTTGCAGCACCAGTAGGAATGTTTGTCGTAATCTCACTAATCGTGTGGGCGCTTACTGGTGAAAAGAAATCAAAGAGCCAGAAGAGCAATTCTTCCGTTACCTCAATCGATTAAGAGCTCTTAATACTCAGCAGCTCGAGCCTTAAGCGCGCGAGTCATTGCATCTCTGCCCTCAAGAATCGTGCGTCGAAGTGCATGTGAAGCATCTTTGCCTGTCACATCAAGCCAGTGCTGTGCTTTCTGAACAGTTTCTTCACTGATAACCCACGATGGGAAGAGCAGGGTTGCAGTTGTTTCTGCGATCTCAAATCCCTTTGTCTCCCAAACCTTAAGAAGAACATCAAAGTATTGATCGACAAAGCCGGTGAGAATTTCAGTGTGGAGCGGGTCATTGAAGCCACGGCACTTATAGGAGTGAATTGTGTTTGAAAGATCATCGACGGTAACCGAGTTGAAAGCCGCCTTCTTCGCGTCTGCTGTTGGAATCGCTGCATACGCCATGGCGCCATACTGCTTTCCGTGAGCTGTCTTATCGTTCTCGGTTTCGCGATCGATATCTGCGGGGCCAAATATTCCGCGCTTTACACCGCTGATGAAGATTGACCAGCGAAGTTCTGCATCGATGACAAGACCGCTGATTGAGCCATCGAGAATCGACTTAATGCGAGCAAATTGGTCTGGGGTAACTGCAACATTTGTGAATGACTTTGCAAATTGAAGTTGGTGATCGCTTCCCGGTTTCGCACCATCGAGCATTACTTCAACAGCTGCGGCAACTTGGCCACGAAGGCTTTCGCGATGCGCATCTGATGCGTAGGCAAAGAGAGCGGTATCAATCTGCATCAATGTCGCTGCAACGATTGAGATATCTGACTCAGTCTTCAGGGCGTTAAGTGCGATAGAGATATAAGAGCTTGCTGAGAGTTCGCCATCTCGGCAGGAATCCCAGAGAGATGCCCAAATTACACCGCGTGCGAGAGAGTCATTGAGAGTTCCCAAGTGGCTCTTCATAGTCACAATTGAGCGATCATCGAAGCGTAATTTTGCATATGTCTGATCTTTATCGTTGATCAGAACCAAATCTGCAACCTTTTCACCAGCAAGTGCGCTGACCTCGGTTAGAGCGCCTGCAACATCGAGTTCTACGCTCTTTCGACGAGTCAGTGCGCCATCTTTAATATCAAAGAGGCCAACATGAAGTCGGTGTGGGCGGAGCTCCTTTGAGCCAACTGGCATTGTTGGAGCTTCTTGCGCAATCGATAACTTCTTATATGAGTCACCATCGAGTTCGATTACAGGACGCAAAGTGTTTACACCTGCTGTGCGAAGCCATGTAGAGACCCAAGGCGTTAGATCGCGACCGCTCGCTGCCTCTAGCTCAACAATGAGATCCTTCAGAGTTGTATTTCCAAAGGCGTGCTTTGAGAAGTAGAGACGTAGACCCTTAATGAAGTTATCGCGGCCAACATGCGCAACGAGTTGCTGTAGCACTGATGCACCCTTTGCATAGGAAATTCCATCGAAGTTAGTACGAACTGCATCGAGATCTTCCATCTCTGTTGCAATTGGGTGAGTCGTTGAAAGCTGATCGACGCGATATGCCCAGTTCTTGCGAAGAGAGTTGAACTCGGTCCACGCTTCTGTGTACTTAGTTGATTCGCTGACAGATTGGTATGAAGCCCATTCAGCGAATGACTCGTTGAGCCATAGGTCATCCCACCACTTCATTGTTACCAAGTCTCCGAACCACATATGTGCCATCTCGTGATGAATCGTTGTTGCGCGACTTACATAGTTTCGTTCAGTTACCTTTGAGCGGAAAATGAGAACATCTTCATGGAAAGTTACGCAGCCAACGTTCTCCATTGCGCCCCAGTTATATTCAGCGACAGCAATCTGGTCGTACTTGCCAAATGGGTATGCGAGACCAAATGTCTTCTCGAAATAAGCAAAACCTTGCTTGGTGACTTCAAAGATATTTTCAGCATCTACATATTTGAAGAAAGATTTACGAGCATAGATGCCCAGCGGGATTGTCTTCTCGCCCTTGTATTCATCAAAGACAGATGTATATGGACCTGCCACGATTGCTGTGACATACGTTGAGATAACTTGGGACTGAGCAAATTGGATGAACTTCTTATCGCCATCGAGCTCTTTGGTAGATTCAACTGAGTAGTTAGAGATAACTTCCCAGTGCTTTGGTGTAATTGTGCTGATGGTAAATGTTGCCTTCTGATCAGGTTGATCGAAGCAGGCATACATGCGGCGCGCATCGCCGGTCTCGAACTGGGTGTAGAGATAGACCTCGTCATCGGCAGGGTCTACGAAACGGTGCAGGCCTTCGCCGGAATTTGAGTAAACGCCATCGTGCTCGATTTCAAGAACATTCTCGGCGGCTATTGCGGGAAGATAAATAGTTTCGCCATCGAATTGAGGATCAAAATCTGCGCCATTGAGCTTTGCGCTGATGACCTTTGCGCCAACGCAATCGATATAGGTAGTAGCGCCCGGCTTAAGACCTGCGAAAGCGACGGTGGTCTTTACGCGGAAATTCTCAGCGCCGGTAGTGAGGTCAAGGTCGATTCGATAACTTGAAACCTTGATGATTCCTGAACGTTCTGCGGCTTCTACTTGCTTAATATTTGTACCTGGCACGGTTGCTCCCTATTAGTTCTATCGCCTTATCCAACCACTAAGTTGCGGCTTGGGCACACGTTAAGATTGTTAGATGGAACAGGATTCGGTACGCACCTATCGCTTACGCGGATCTCGCATTACCGCCCCCAGCAGAGCGCGCTCGATAAATACTGGGATATCTACGGAATGGCTTACTCAGAAGATTTTCTGAATATTCCTCAGCTATTTCCCACCTCCAAGAATGTAATCCTTGAGATTGGTTTTGGGATGGGTGAGGCGACGGCGCTTATAGGGCGAGATTTTCCAGAGACCGGATTCTTAGCCGTCGAGGTTCACAAGCCGGGTATTGGAAAGTTGATGGCGCGCATTGAGGAACTTCAATTAAGTAATATCAGAATTATCGAAGGTGATGCTCACCCGATTCTAAAGACGATGATTCCAGATAAGTCAGTTGATGGAATCCATTTATTCTTTCCAGATCCATGGCCAAAGAAGCGCCACCATAAGAGAAGAATTGTTAACAATGAATTCCTCAAATTAATTCACCCAAAGATTAAAGATGGCGGCTTTATCCATATCGCAACAGATTGGGTGCCGTATGCCGAGCACATTCAGGAAGTCTTCGAACCAAGCTCGCTCTTTACCGGGGGAGTCGTTGAACGCCCTGAATGGCGCCCAGTAACTAGATTTGAAGGACAGGGAATTACAAAAGATCATCAGGTAAATGATCTTCGATACTTTAAAGTTTAAAGATCCCCGGTAATTTCGTAATTACTAATCTTCTGAATTCGTCGTTCATGGCGTTCGTCGCCGGGGAATTTAGTTGCCAGGAATAGGTCGATAAAGTCTTTTACCTCTTGGGCTGTGTGTTGGCGCTGGCCTACAGAAATAACATTTGCATTGTTATGTTCGCGAGCAAGTTTTGCTGTCTCTAAACTCCAGACAAGAGCAGCGCGAATGCCTTTAACCTTATTGGCAGCAATTTGTTCGCCATTGCCTGATCCACCAAGAACGATGCCAACCGAAGTTGGGTCCTTAGAGACAGCTTCGGCACATGGAATGCAGAAATCTGGGTAATCATCGAGAGCATCGAATTCATATGGGCCGTGGTCGGTGACGTCATGGCCATTCATTACTAGATGCGTGATGAGCTCATTCTTAAAATCGAGGCCAGCATGATCGCTACCGATGTGAATGCGCATGCGCAATTTAAGCATGTGAACCGGATGCAAAGCGAAAACCCCGCCACACTTTCGCGTGACGGGGTTTTTCTACCCACGGAGTTACTTCATGTCTAACCTTTTACGGTCGAACTTTTTATGCAGAGGCAGCAGTTGATGCAGTTGGGGCAGGGATAGTTGGGGCTGAACCCATTGACCCATGACCGCGACCACCTTTACCGCCTTTTCCACCCTTCATTCCCTTATCGCCCATTGGTCGAACAGCGTTAACTTCATCAGTCACATGCGCTACTAAGCCAGCTTTCAAAGTAGTTGCCTGCGCCGCAGTCAGCGTTCCTGCAGTGACAGCTGCATCAATACGCTTTGTCTCATCTGCAACAAGTGCTGCGATGAGCGCATCTGTTTTAGTCCCTGCAATAGTTGCAAGCGACTCTCCAGCTGCCAAGCGAGTCTTTACTGTTGCTGAATCAATTCCGATTGTTGTCGAAATAAGAGCAAGGCGTGCTTCGTGGTCAGCTTTCATTGGCTTTGCAGGACGAGCAGCTTCGGCTGCAACTCGAGCTGCATTAGCTGCAGCAACGATTGCATCTGCTTGTGCCTGTGTGATTGTTCCCTTTGCAACAAGAGCTGCAAGAGTTGCCGCAAGATCAAACCCACGAAGACTCTTTTGCCCCATAGCACCAGACTTAGTTATCGAAACTCTTGTCGATGTTGACTTCGAAGCTGCGGATGAAACTCCAACTGTTGATGCTGTGAGAGCAACAGTTGTAATAACAATCGCCGCAATCTTTCTCTTTGATGACATTGAAATGTCTCCTGTCCCATTAGTGTCAACAACCCTCGTTATCGACTTGTGAGTAATTAACTGCGTCATCCTGAAAAAGGTACCCCTAGAGCCTGAGAGGGGAATGGGAGTTTTCTTGTGAAATCTGTGAGTTTCTCTGGGTTGCCTCGCCTATTTCCTGTGAGGGAGTAGGGGATATTCCGATTTAGCGCGCGAGGCCCCGACCTCACACTTGGAAGACATTTCGATCCTGGAGGTACCCAGTGAAGCTCTCACATAAGGCTGTCCTTTTTACTATTGCAATTCTTCTTCTACCGGCTTCGCAACCGACTCTCAGCGCAGCGGGTAGAACAGCCGCTTCAATTCCAAACACAATTCTGAATGGAAAAGGCATTCCTTTGAAATCAGTTGGCATCAATGGAGATTTCTATATTGATACGCGCAGTCTTTTACTTTATGGGCCAAAGACAAAGAACAAATGGCCAGCACCGCAAAATCTTCAGGGACCAATTGGTGCACCAGGTGCAAGTGGAAGTGATGGAAAAAACGGCGTTGATGGAAAAGTAACGAATGCATCTAGTGGCGCGGGAACCCCGGGACCCGCTGGACCACAAGGTCCTGCAGGTCCAGCTGGACCAGCTGGTGCAACAGGTCCTGCAGGATCAGGAAGTGGAACACCAGGACCGACGGGTGCAACCGGTGCATCAGGTGCAGCGGGAAGTGTTGGACCAACAGGTCCTGCAGGATCGACAGGTGCAACGGGAGCTACTGGTGCAACTGGACCAGCAGGTTCACAAGGTGAGACCGGAACAGTTGGTGCCCCAGGAATTTCGAAAGCGACAACTGGAACATTTGTAATTGGAGATATCAGCGGAACTACTGGAACATCGAACACAGGTTCAATCACAGGTTTCAAGGCAAATAAGAATTATGTTGTCAGAGTCAATATTTTTGCTTACCAACCTAGCAACTCAGGCAATTACTACCTACCAATGTCAATTAATTTTGCAGCTATTAATGGAGCGCCTGTCCTCACGAGTAATTACATATTGGCGCAGGGACATTCATACAGAGCGGGGGCAAACCGTTATGAAAACTCATTCATTGCAGATGTGGTTCTGGACGGTTCTTCTGTTGTAACTGATTATGGATTCACCATGACAGTCACTGCTGGAAGACCTACTTCAGG
>FUWD013231054.1_pt1 | contig 15835 bp, 20 predicted proteins | sample 1063281 | NCBI WGS metagenome assembly FUWD01 (sample SAMEA79048168, study PRJEB19326) | metagenome | biome: marine | reverse complement strand
AAATGCTCCTGCGTTAAGTCATGTACTGTGTAGTAGATATTCTGTCTAGCTACAACTTCCATCACTGACCTATATTGTAATAACGCTCCATCATCTAATGTAGTTGTATCAACATCACCGAGCAGTTTTAATTGAAGAGAAGAATTTTGAGCAGCCTGAGCTGAGGGTAGGGAAACTGATACCGTTTGAGGACCAGAGGCCGTATTAACACCAATATTAGCTGTTGTACTATTATTTTGTCCTACAGTAGCTGTAATATCTGCCATATAATTCTCTCCTATCTATATTTATAATAATAAAACTGCGAATTAAATGGATACTTGTGGTCGAACTGTAATAATACCTTCAATAACTCTAGTAACGGTACTAGTAGAAGTCTGTAAAATCTCTAAATCGTAAAGATATCTTTCGCCATCAAGAGCTGCTGTTTCATCAGCTGTTAATGAGAGTGTGACAATACCTGTTGTAGGGTCACCATTAACAGTTGTTGTAATAACTGTTCTTGTTCTAGTTGACGAATAACCCTTAGCCATCTTAGCGGCAGCTGTATATCCTGTCAAATCGAAAGCATTTCCATTTGCGTCTTTGACTGTAACATCTGAATTAAATGTTGCGCCTTGGTCTAATGTTAAGTTTGCTATTGCGGCCATCTATTATTTCTCTTCTGGTATTTCTTTTTTTACTAATTCTGCAATTTTTTGATTATAATGTGCTGTTAAAACATCAATCTTTTCAAGCTCTAAGGTGTGTCTAATCTTTGATAACTGAATTTCTTGTCTTACCGTTAAGTAATTCTGCAATTCAGGACTCAATTTTGCGACATCAAACTCTTTGCCATCAATCATTACTGTATTCATAATTATCTCCTTATACTATTTATACACCTAAATAATATAGAATAGGAGAATTAAATGATATCAATTAAATTAATGTACAGAAATATTGCTAATCCAGACCAGACTTATCAAACTGTATCAGAGTTTTTTGAAAATGACAATGCTGGTGTAGATGATTTAGAGGCTTTGAAAAGTCATATTGCTAATGATAATACATATCAGTATTCAAAAGAAGCGACTTTATTAGAAGATATGAAAACTGTTATAATGACCAGAGATTTTGAAACCGAAGAATTAGCAAACGAATGGCTTGAAGAAAGAGCTAAATTACCCACTATAGATAAGAACTTAAAAGAAGAACGAATGATGTTTTAATGTTGTATTGTAAAAAATATAATTTTTCTTGGCCGAAAAGTGAGATTGTCAAATCGTGTTTAGAGGCAAAGTATCATAGGGGTGTTGACCGACATGGTATACAATGGCCAGTTGATGAAGCTCCAGTACCTACAACTTCTTGGAGTGAAGCATTGTGCAATTTTACACAAACTCCAATCAGTCAAATGAAATTTTCCAAGGTACATTGGGGAGGTCTTCCTATACATAGAGACCATAGTAAATTATGTTCATTAAACTTTCCACTTGTAGGTGATTTTAGTAAAAGCTCAATAATATTTGTTGACGATTTTAATGAACCTATTGAAGAAATAAGTGGTGAAGAATGTTACCTAATTAATACAAGACAATTGCATGGTGTTAAGAATAAAACAGACCATGCAAGAATTACACTTACTATCGGATTTGATAGACCATTTGAAACTATCAAAAGGACGCTTGACATTTTAGTCAAAAAAAGGTATAATACAGACCAACATAAATAATTATGTTCATTAAATAAAGGAGAACTAAATGAAGAAATATATTATTGCAACTTTGATGTTATTATGTGCAAATACATCATATGCAGGAAATACAACCGTAGTCAATGCAGGAAGTGACTCAGGGGCATTTCACCAAATACTAACAATGATTTCTGAGAAATTGGATAATACCAATGTTATTCAGGCAAACAATCCTGTAGTGGCAGGAACACACTTTGATAAAGGTAATGTTCTTACTGTCTGGTCAACAGAATGGCCTGGAGATAAAACTCTTCCATCTGTGACTATGGATAAAAATACAATTGTTGGTGTTACAGCATACGAAACAATCCTTTGTAGTCGTGTGTACAATTCATTATCAGACATGTCTGGTAAAAATATTAAAATTGCAACATGGGGTAAATCTCCAGCTGTTGAAAAATTTATGAGTGACTTAGCAAAATCAAATGACTTTACATTTGAAATTGTACCTTATGATGGTAGTGGTGCTACAACTAGAGGTTATCTAGGTAAAGACGCTGATACTATCTTTACAATTCAAACTAAACAAGCTAAAGTAGAAGCTGACGGAAATTGTTTTGCGTTTAGCTCTAAGGGCGATTTAGAGTTTGCATTTGTTGATGTTATTCTAACTGTTAATCCTGAAAACGGAACTGTTGAACAACTAAGAAAAGTTGTATCAGACTTAACAAGTACAGAAGCATGGCAAACTGCCTTTGAAGGTTCAGCTACATATGTTATGAATGAAGACAATGCTTCTTCACTTGTAAATAAAGTTGAGGCTGCCGTTGCTTTAAATAGTAACTAATAATACTCAATACAATTTTGCAATTCGGTGTTAACGGTCTGGTAAGTTTTTTTCATATCAGATTCGTTAACTCCAGTTATTAGAAAAGAAACTCTAGGTGCCTTTTCTGTAGTAATATGTGTAAACTTAGGTATAGTTTCACCAGGCCTTAATCTATCATTGTTTGTCTTACACCAATAACCTTTCAAGTGATTAATATTCTTCACAGACTTTATTTTACCAGGTTTTAAATTAGACACAGCCCAATATATCTGTCTATCAAACGAAACCGGTTCGTCATTTAAAATTTTTGACACTATCTTATTCTTATGTACATCATCCATCTGTTGTAGACCTTGACCAAGTCTTGGATTACAATCTATATATTTTATAGTATCTTCCCATTTGTAAAAATCAGGTCCAGAAAAAAACATATTCTTTAGTTTTAAACTTGAAATAAGTTTATTAAAAAAGTTGTAAGCATTTTCTTTTATATCTGTAGGCACTTCTTTTTCATCAAAACTCATCCACGAACCATTTTTAGTTTCATATGAGTATTCGTCAATTTTATTGTATAAGATTTCACCTTTAACCCACAACACAATCTTAAACTTACCTTTATCATTTACATATCCATATGGACCCCACATAAGAGAATGGTCAGGCAATTGTTCTTGAGCCATATAATAATTTTTGCGATTATTAAACTCACCATCTAACTTGCCCTTTTTATTATCATCAAAGAATGATGAACCAGCATGTAGTAAAAATTCTTTCTTATTTTTAAAAGATATATAATTTAAACCACCTGGTTTTGCACCTGAACCAATGATTGGTTTTATTATAAAAGGAGTATCTTCAAATACATCTAAATCTGTATGTTTAGTAGGAATGACACTATGAGGTATAATACTTCTAAGACCTAGATTAATACACCAGTTATCCATCTTTGATTTGTCTGATAAAATATCAGCAGCCTTTTCAGATATATTATTTAACCCCCACAACTTTTCTAATTTGGCATGTAATGGTAGTAAACTTTCTGATACGGTGTAAATTCTATCATAAGGACCTACTATATCATCAAAGTTTTCAGTAACAACATCTACTTTGTGACCATTGTTTTTTAATGCTCTTTCAAGACATTGCCATTTGTTCTTCGCTCTTGGATATCCTAGTATTAAATGTTTCATTAATATATCACCATAACTCTCATTAAGTTATCCCAAAATAAATCTGTTAAGAAGTAACCATATAGTATAGGAAAAGTATCAAACTTTCTTAATAGATAACCTATAAGACCTAATACTAATAAACATATAATCAACCATTCTTTTACAGGATAGATGTTTATACTCATAATACATATGAATGTTACAATAGAAATGATTAATATATTTTTATGTTTCTTATATATTTGTGCTAGTTGACCCAATATATTGAAACACCCCCAAGATAATACTAAACATATCAATAAAACAATAGGTATGTAATACAAAATATCTGTAAAATAATTCATAGTATCTACACTAAAGATAAACCCTTTTGTGACAATCAAATAAAAAATCAATACTTCACTACCAACGATTGGTATACCTAATATGATTAGAGGTAATAATGAACTTAACGCGCCACTATTATTGGCCGCCTCAGCAGCTGCTATCTTATTTAAATCTTTTTTAACAAGGTTGGCACTTAGATAACTACCTAATATATTCGTCACGCCTGGTATAAGACCACACCAAAATCCTACAAAACTTCCTATACCTGTAGATGTTATTGTGCTTGGGTCATAACCAAATTTATTAATCTTCTTTTGTTCTCCTATTTTAACATCTCTAAACTTTAACAATTCTGGTATAATGTATAAACAAATCATTACAGCACTAAAAGGAATACCTAATGTTAAGTAATCTATGTTAAATGTTCCCCATGTTTCATAAGTTGTATTATTAAAACCTATCTTTGCTAACACACCACCAAATAGAAAAAGAGATACAGTTTTCCATATCTTTTGTTTCGATAACAATGTTAAAAAGATTATTGCTGTACATATAATACCTAGTTGTAAGGTACTATTATAGAATTGAAATATACTGTATATACTAGGTAGAAATAATAAGAATAAGATGATTGCAAAGACAGAACCTATTGTACTTGAAATTGCGTTATTACTAACAGCTAAATGTCCTTTACCTTTTAGAAATAATTTGTGACCATGTCTAGCAGTCGTTACGGCAGCTGCGTCACCTGGTATACCATAGAGTATTGCTGTGACAGAATTTGTGTAGTTAGATGTTATAAGAAGTGAAATATAAAAAAGTAATATATTAAAAGGGTCTAAAATCTGTAGTAGAGGATATAATGTTGCAATTGCAAGAAAAGGACCTGCACCCGGTATCACACCAAAAAGCACACCTGTTATAACTCCTAAAATACACCATAATATAGAAAGCATTATGCTACCTTGCCATGGTCCAACATCTTTTGAAACAGTTGTTTATCAAACTTTAAGCACATTACTAATAAGATTATTCCGTCTTTAAATGAAAATACACTATGTCTTTTATTACCATTAAAATACCATAGAGTACCTTGATTACCTTTGATAACTTTGTCATCATAAATCCATTTAAAATCATATTCATTACACTTGACAAAACCTATCATTCTAACTTCATCATAACCATAATCTTCTTTGTTAATATCAAAGTGTTCAGGAAAGAAACTGCCTCTATCCATTCGTAAAAAGTGACAACGACCTAACCAAGGTTTCCATGGTTCTAATATTGCTTGTAATGTAGGACAATTTTTATATACATCTGTAGGTACATTTATATCATGGTTGTGTATTCGTTCACCTGTTTGTATTTCCCAATCTCTTAAACTTGTCAAATCAGGAATGCCATGAAGACCACCATCAATACTAGTTACACTTAAACCATAACGATTATTTGGTTTTTTAGGATTATACCTCTTCCAATCATTCTCAAAAGGTTTCAATTCTTCTAATAGTTTGTCTTTCTTAAATCCTGGATTTAATTCAATCCAATCAGACATTGTATTTAAACGCAATAAAGCTTTATCATCATCATTCATTTTATCAACCTCTTTCCATGAAGTATTTATCATACCAACCTGACCATCCTTTTTCTTGTAAATGGTGCATTTGACCTAATGTACAAATACTAAACTGTGGTGGTTTTTGATAAAGATAATGTTTAATTGAAGGACACACCTTATCGTATGTTTCGTATTTAATATTTTTGTAATACCATTCATCACTACCTTTTGTATATGTTTCTATATAATGGGTATCGTCTTTTTTAAATTTATCCCATATATAAGATACATCACCTGTCCAAGATACAATAGAAGAGTTTAGAGGTGTGTGTGCTGGTTCACGCCACCAAGTATCATCTAATAATGTAAAGTTTTTTCTAACTAGATTTGGTAGTCTATCATAGATAATCATATCTAAATCAAAGTATAGATTTTCACCATCTCTAAATCTATCATACATTTGAAACTTATTAAACCAATTGCCGTATAGGTCATCTTCAATAACTTCAAAACTATCATACTTTAGACCAGAGTATTCATCTATCATATGTTTTAGATTATCTACATGCCATTGAGTAAACTTATCACCGAATCTGCAACATATTATTCTCACTTGATTTCTCTCACCTTTACATGTCTTACTCTCATAGTATTAATCTTAATGTCTGCCTTTTTCGGTACAACATGCCATTCACCATATGGGTCTTGCATTTGTTCACCACCATGTTTTGTAATATCTACAATCTTAATTTTTCTAAATGGTTTACCGTCTTCGTTTTTGTCTAATGTTTCATCTGTTGCTAAATTACTTCCGTTACCAGCACCAAGAGCTATTTCTGTCTGGTCAGATTCCCAACGCTCAACTCCTTTTTTAGGATAACCTATACCTATGCCGTATGTTATTTTCTTTCTGCCTGCTTTGACATCATCTAATATTCCTAATTTTTTCTCCCAAAATTTATCACCATTTATATCGTTATGACTTTTATTACAACCAGTAGCAAAACCTATTTTAGCTGCCGCTCTCATTGTTAGACCCATTGCAATACCTATACTTACATATGCATTTTCCCAACGAGCAGCTACTTCATTTCCTTTTAAAGTACCATCAGCATTACAATTTAATTTTGTATCAGGTTCTTTTGCAACAAACAAAATGTACATGTTAGCATTCATTTGTGAATTTTGCCAAGTTGATGGTGGTGTGCGATTGTGTGTACAACCCCATGTATATTTTGATAATTCATCTAATACTTTTCTATCAGCAGTCCAGTAAACATCATAGTATGCTTCATGTTGTTTTGAAGGAGAGTTTTCGGCAGTCCATAGTAGATAATCAATAACCTCTTTCATCATAGGTTTTGAATGGTCCCAAACTCTTTGACATTTTTGGATTTTTCTTATAATATCCATTTCTTCATTCCACTCATAAAACATATTCTTAATATCCTCTTCTCTACCGTTTCTAAGCGAAACTAACTCTCCCCACTTTTTTTGCCATTCGTCCATTATTTCCAATTATCCTTTACAAAAGATTGGTTATGTTCATGTATTGTTTTACCAGGTCCGGTAAAGTGTAATACTTTTATATATTTATGTGGTTCATCTAGTATCATAAATTCTGTATTACATTCTTTAGCATATAATGTATTTAAGGCAACATTTTGTTTAAAATCATTTGTTAGTTTACCAAGCCATTCTTTTGGTGTATTTGTTAATTTTATATTATGTTCTTGTACTTTCCAATCTACATAATTTTGTTCACCATAATATTTAAAATGAACATCACCTTTATTATAATAATGTAGTTGCCAGTATTCAGGATTTAAAGAAAAGTCTTCCCATATTTGTTTTAAACTACCTGATTTAAACTTATAAAATCCACCTTGCAACTTTAAATTATTGTCCCACCATGGATTGTATGATATCAACTCATTCTCTTGTACAGGAAAACCTAATAAGTCATCTACATCACCTAAAATTACTTGGTCAATATCCATTATTATTATATCATCACCAGGTTGTTGATTAGCAAACTGTGGACTAAAGTATTTTAATTTGTGCCAATGTTTTTTTATATCACTATGATGATTAAAAGGTAATACAACATCAGCTTCGACATCTGTATCACTCAAACATATAAACTCAAAAGGTATTGTAGAGTTTCTTTTTAAACTTCTATATAATTTACTTACATAATCTGGAGTATAAATGCCTTCAAAATATACAGTACATATTTTAAGCATAGTTTCTCCAGACTAAATCAAAGTCTTTACAAATACAATGTACCAATTTTGTATCTTTAGGAATAAACTTTTGATTATCTAAAAAGTAATGCCACTTGTCGTCAAGCCATTGTATTGGTACTTTATTAACCTCTCGTTTAAATGAAAAGATTGTTTCATTGTCATATCTAAACATATCAATAATATTTTGAGGATATAAACCACTAGTGTCGTTTCTTAACTCTGTCATCATGTCAATTGTATCTTTAAATTTACCAAAGAAATCTAATTTTTGTATGTCTTCTTTTCTTGCACCAATGATACCTGTATTAATAACATCATTTTTGGTACTTAAACCAACCTCTAAAAGCATAGCCTGACAATTATAATATTTTGCTGATGGACTTCTAATACTGTGACTAACATCTACATGTTTAACTACATGACTATTGTTATTGTAAACACAAATACCTTTAGATAAATCCCATACATCAAAAAATGATTCGTCTGTAAATGGTATTACATCAAAGTCAAGGTATAATATTTCATCATATTTTTTAGATAACTCATATAGTAAATGTATCTTATAGAAATTTATTATTTCATAACCTGTAAAATCAGGATAATCTTTTAAGAAGTTTTGTTCAAATGTTTTATATTGGTCATCATATTCAAACATTACAAAGTCTGCCTGACAATACTCGGCGTAAGCAATTTTAGTTTCAATCAATCTATCGTAATGATTTTTAAATGCATTGATTGTTATATTTGCCTTATCTACTGTATCGTGTTTGTTTTTAGAATCACCAAAGTGTTCTTTAGCTGGCACATCAACATACAAACTATAGATTACTCTTTTCATATCTTACCTATCAATGTAAATCTAGTGCCTCTTTCATCTGGTATTTTATCTTCTATCAATACCTCGGCTCTATCTGGTAACTGTTTGATAAACTCTTCTATATTATTAACACAATTGATATGTGTTGGTATATCAAACATTGCATTTGATTGAAACGCAAAGTAAGCTGGCGACACTCTATCCCACCAAGGATTTTTATATGTTGGTGCTGGTCCCCATTCTCTCATAGGTTTCATATGTTCACAACTGGTGTTGATAAACAAGTCAGTAGTTTTATATTGGTCTCTAAATTCAAATACATCACCTGTAATAAAATCAATATCTAAATCTTTAAATAAATTGTGTTTAGCTCTACTAATAACTTTAGGGTCTTGGTCAATACATGTAATCTTTTTAACCTCATCATAAAATGCTGGTATTAATATACTGCCATACCACGAACCAAATATAACTATTTCAGAATCTTTATTTAAAATGTTAAGACTTCTAATATGATTAATTAAATTTAGTTTTGACAAAAACTGATTAGGACTATATGAATCTAACAAGTCTTTATCTTCTCTTACTTCTCTCATAGAAGAAGATATCAAATTTGTTATTATGTTTTGTAATGTTTTTTCGTTTATAGCCATTTTACAATCTCTTTAATATCAGGTTTATAGTCTAACTTATCTTTTCCCCACTCTTTTAATAAATCTCTTCTATATTGTTTAGCATAACCTATTGTTACCATTAATATAGGTCTTTGTTTTACCATAGTTAATCCTACATCATGCCATGATTTTACATCTCTTTTAAAACAAGAATTATAAGACATGTCTAAACCAGATTCAAGTAAATAATTTGTTAGGTTACCTGCAAATATACCCACCTCAACTGCAACAGAATCTACTATTTTTGGAATATGTGACTCGTAACCTTGGTCATAAAAATGACCATCTTTTATTTTTAATTGGTAAAAAGGATTTGGTTTAGATATTCTACTATGTATAGTTAGTAAATATGGATTGTGTTTTACATGTTCATAAAAAGGATTTGGTTCTCCTTTTTGTGTTTTTTGTATCTCTGGTAAACTTTCATCTACTACAGCTCTGTCCTCAGCCGCCTTATGACTTTTTACACATAAACTATGGATAGCTTCTTTATGTATTTGCATATCAGGACCCCATACAAGAACCTCATAAGCCATTGCGTTATTTTTACCTGGAGTTGTTTTCCAGGCTTTCCATAAAGCGTCTTCAATTAATTTTTTTTCTGGTATTTTTTCACTATACTTTCTAACATGTTTTCTTTTTGTTTCAAGTAAATCAAAATGACTTAATTTTAAATCCATTTTACAACCTCATCAACTTCGGGTTTAATATCATGTCTAGTCTTGTTTATTTTTTTCAACCATTCATGCCTATAATAGTCACCATATCCAATTGACATAATACTATGTACATTTGCTACTTCTTTTTGTTCATCATACCATAAGTAAGGAGTATCTTTCCATGTATATTTACTTTTAGGATAACAATCATTATATGAAACATCTATTTTATTTTCTATACATAAAGCAGTTAAATTACTAACAAACAATCCAATCTCAAAACTTACACTTTCTGCTATATTCTCTACTTCATCTAACTCACATTGTTCTAAATAATGGCCTTCATTTATTGCCTTTTTATAAAATCTATTAGGTTCTTTGCACACTCTTTGACTAAAAACTAACAAATGTGAATTAGAAAGTACATGATAATAACTAGGATTTAATTTAAACAAATACTCTTCACTCATTTTTGGGTTAGATTTTGTATCTTTTGTTAATCCTTTACCTTCCCAAAACTTGTTATTATTTACAACTTTACCGTAAATAATATTTTTTTCTTCTTGTTTGTCAGGACCTAATACATTTACATTATATGGCATACAATTTTGTTTTGACGGTGTTATTTTCCAAGCTTCATATAATATGTTTTTAAGTAATTCATCTGGTACTGGTTCAGATTTATATTTTAAAACATGGTGCCTTTTTTCTAATGTATCTAATATACTCATTTTTTAATTACCCAATCGTTGATGACTAGTAAGTCTAATGCTGTTCTTTTAAATGTTCGTAATGCGTGTTCAGGTGTTTCTACAATAGGCTCTTGGCGATTAAAACTTGTATTTAATAACATGGGTACACCTGTAATCTTATAAAACTCATTAATTAAATTATATAGTTTGCCATTAAATTTTTGATTGACAGTTTGTATCCTTGATGTATTATCTACATGAGTTATGCCTGGCACTTTGTTAGATTTAACTTTACATATTCTACTCATATAAGGACTAGGACTATTCGTATCAAAGTATTCTTTATAGTGTTCTTCTAATACAACAGGCGCAAATGGTCTAAAGTCTTCTCTCATTTTTATAGTGTGATTGATAATATCTTTTATATCAGGATTACGAGGGTCAGCTAATATACTTCTATTACCTAATGCACGATTACCACTTTCTGATTTACCTTGAAACCAACCTACTATCTTGCCATCAGCGATTGCTTGTGCTACTTCTTTATAGTTTACTCTTTTATCTCCTGTGTAATCATATTCATTACCAGCAAATGTTTCTGCTATATGTATATTATTGTTTAGAGTATAATCAGCATGTTGATATGCACCTACTGATTGTCCTTCATCACCTACTGCTGGTGGTACATGAACATTATCATAGTGTTTAGTAAATTCTTCATTCATATATCCGTTGTAAGCAACTCCACCTGCGATACATAGATTATCACAAGACTTCAAAGGATAAACAAATTGTTTTATCTTGTCCATTGTAAACTTTTGTAGAGTAAATGCCAAGTCTTCTACACTAGATAAATCAATATGTTTAAAATGTTTTTGTTTCTTTTCAGTAATAGGTCCATCTAATATCGTTTCAAATACATCATAGTAATATTGTCTGTACTGACCATATCCTACTTTACCCATAAGTTTACTTGCACCTAATGTACCGAAACCTGCAAGATTAGACATGTGATTCCACAACCAACCTATCGGTAATTTGTCTGACAAGTCTATCATGTTTTCATCTTTGTCAAAGAAGACACATCTGTATTTTGAACCTATGCCATCTATTGCTAGTATATCTGATTTATCAAAACCAGAATTTAAAAAGGCATATGTAGCATGTGATTGATGATGGTCTATGTAATAGATATTGTCTTTAAAATAATGGTCCCACAATTTTTTAGGTTCATAATCAAATACATCTTTTGGTAATAAATCTCTACACATTCTAATACCACCATAAGTGTAAGTAAATGCCAGAATATCATCTGTCTTCTTAAAATACTCTTTCACAAACTCATCATTTAAACGATAGTCAGCTGGGTTTAATATGTCTGATTGATGAGCATATGCCTCAACATGATAAGGTAGATTGTGTTTAAATCTAGTATGTCTTTCTCTTTGATTGTGCCACACACCATCATATGTGTTGTGGTCATGTAAATTTAAAGCAACAGCAAATATCTTATTCATTTAGTAACCTCGCATACTTGCTCATTGGAAAATGACCCTTAGGTTGCACCCATTCAGTACAGGTTTTGCAATAGTTCTCATATTTGAACAATCTAAAGTTCATCATCTTATCTATGTTCTCCTGCGTTAGGTCAAAGGTTTTAGATAATTCCTTGTTATTGGCAAACTTCTTACTACAATGTACAATATGTCGCTTTTCAAAGTCAATAACTGGTACCATAGGAAACGAAGCACACATTTTTCTATCTATTTCAGCAGCCTGAATAACATCTGTAAACTCTGGCGACCTACCATTAAATGCTTTCCACATTGTATTCTTATGGTCTAGTTTTTCAATAACCTCTGGATACTTGTCTTTGTATTTGTAAAAGTTTGGTGTTCTAACAACTACATTATAATTGTTAAAGTCATTCTCTGGTATGTAATCAAAGTTACCTAATTTTGTAACTTCCTTTTCGTACCAATCTAATATATTATGTTCAACATATAAGATATCTTTGTCTTCTAATATCTCTGGATATCTTTTACGAACAAATGAATTTGACAATACTGAACAAATGTGATTTGGATTCTTTTTAACCTCATCTATAACTTCTCTGAGATTTTTAATTAGACCTGGCTCACCACCTAAAAGATTAACTCTAATCTTGTATTCTTTTAAATATCCTAGAGTTTGTTTTAGGAAATCCATATCAACTGTTAAGTTACGCATTTCTAAAGTGTAACTTGTACAGTAATGGCAATTCTTATTACAAGACATAGATAAAAAGAAATCTATGGCTAAATAATTATCTTGTATTTCTTGAAAGGTTTTCATAGAATTTATTAAATGCAATCTTTAGTTTTCTGTTGTTTTTAAAAGATACATCTTCAATATAACCTGGAGTTTGATAAGACTTCTCAATTATATAATCGTAAATATCTTCGGTTGTTTCGTTAATTAGACTTTTATCATACATGTCATCACCTAATACTCGTTCCATGCTTTTTAAAAACCTATTATCTTCTTGTTCTATTAATATAATAATAGAATTAATAACTTTATCTATCTCTTCTTTTTTCATGTAAGGGTGTATAGGTAGAGTTAATATTGTATTACACACCATATTAGTTACAAACAAACTATCTTTTCTATGTTTGATATTGCGATACATTTTATTTTCTGATATCGGTTTAGGATAATGTACACTTGCACCTAACATCTCTTTTATTCTATCTCTTGTTTCTTTGTTTTGTAATCTGATAACATACTTGTGGTAGTTATGATTTAAACTTTGAGGTACACTTTGAATAGTAACATAATCTTTTAATTGTTCATCATACTGTTTTGCTACATCTTGTCGCTTTTGTATATACTCATCTAATTTTTTTAATCTATGATTAATCACTTCAGCATTAAATAATAACATTTTAGAGTTATAACCTAATACTTCATTATTACCATGTCTTCTTAACTTCTTAAATAATTCTATCTTCTCTTTATCATCTGTTAAGATTGCACCGCCACCAGCTATACCTGATATAACTTTATTTGCATTGAAACTAAATGTACTAATATCACCTATTGTTCCTGCTTTTATACCATTATAACTAGAACCTATTGATTGGCAGGCGTCTTCAATAAAGTATATGTTTTTCTCTTTACAAAATTCTTTTATTTTTATAGTATCAGACATGTTACCAAATAGATGAGGATATATGATTGCCTTTACTTTATCGGAGTACATTCTTTTAATACTATCTAACGACATATGATAAGTTGATATGTCAATGTCACAAAATACAGGTGTAGCTCCTACCATTGATATAACACTTGCAGTAGATATCCAAGAAAAATTAGTAGTCAATACTTCATCATCTTTACCAATGTTCAAACTTAATAGAGAAAAATGTAATGCGTCTGTACCGTTACCACAAGCCACCACACCTCTATTAAATTTTTTTGATAAACTTTTTTCAAGAAACTCTATATTGGTTTCTTGTTCCTTCATCATTGTCTTATTAAAAAGTTCAAGATACTCTTCTTTGTTATCTAAGTATTCTCTATCCCAACCTGTCATATATAAACTCCGCTATTTTTTCATGTCCTAATTTATTAGGATGTTTATCATATTCTGATATTATTAACCCTTTTTGTTCAGCCTTTGATTTTGACCCTAAACACTTTTCTTCTATAGTGTGTCCTCCAAGATATTGTGTTGGCGGATATCCTATAAAATTTTTAGTGTCTATAATTTTTTCGTATTCTAAAAACAAATTTAAACAAACAATTAAATCATTATCTGTTATTTCATTATACTCATATCTCAAAACAAAATCTGGATTATCTAAATTTTCAACAACCTCAGTATCAGTTTTAGATAGACCGTGTAAATATCCTTCAAACGCACTTATCATTTGAAATTGTTTATATGGCAAATTGTGGTTCTTACATAAATTTTCAAATGAAATATAATGACGCAATGTGTTTTTTATCCAATAAAATAAATCACCCTCTCTGCCTAGTCTTTTACCTCTCCATAACATAATGCTATCATGCCTATCACGGTGGCTGGTATGTTGTATGTACGGAGTATATTCCTCATAATCGACTCTGTTTGATTGTGACCATGCTGCCAATACCAAACCAATTTCATCTTTTGGGGTTCTTGTAATTTCTTCTAGTAATGTTTCATAGATGTAATTATTTCCGGCACCATTAGCACCTAAATTAACACATTCCATATTTAATTTTTTGGCTAGTAACTCTGGCCATTTAGGAAAGGAACAATCATAATCAGGTACCGACATAGATTCAAAATCTTTATCGGTAAAACTACAACCACTTACTATTAATTTTTTTCTCATCATATACTCTTTATTAAGTTTACAAGTATATTTAGGTTGTTTTTATATGTCTTATTTGAAGGTAAAGGTCTGTTCCAATATACCATACCACCATCTTTAATGTTTTTATCTCTTACATATTCTACATTTTTACCTAACCATTTAAACTCTACAAATAGTCTAGGCGCTGGGTCAAAATTAGGTTTTGTATATACATAAGTTTCAAACTTACCTAATATATTTTCAATAGGTGCAAATAGATTGTTTAGTTTAGGATTAATCCATTTTGCATTATAAGTTACAATACCGTGGTCTGGATATTTGTCAATATGTTTTTCAATCTCTTTGTAATATATTTCATTTGTACCTAAGAATAAATGCTTATGTTGTATCTCATCTTTGATATGTTTATATGCTCCAAAGTTAATTATCTTTTCGTACTGTATACCGACACCATTTGGATAAACATCATGGTCGCATAAGTCATAAACCTTTTTAGGTTTAAAATACTCTAATGCTAACGGGTAATCTTTAGGATGGTTTTCTGAATAAATTGCTACTATATTATTTTTGAATAATAGGTGTAGAGTTAAAAGTTGGTCTTTTGTATATTTGTGTCTATCTAGGTATGGTAAAGTAATCATACTTCTACCTAGAACAAATGTTATTTCACTAGAGGTTGGTGTATAGTCATCAAACACCACATTTTCATATGTTTTGTATTGGTCTTTTAGAGATTTTGTGTAATCTTCTTTTGTAAAATCAGATGTGGTATAATAATAACACGACATTTATACCTAGTTATTTAATAACAACAATGTTCATAACTATATCTTA
>FUWD012855798.1_pt1 | contig 15838 bp, 8 predicted proteins | sample 1063281 | NCBI WGS metagenome assembly FUWD01 (sample SAMEA79048168, study PRJEB19326) | metagenome | biome: marine | reverse complement strand
AGGGTCGCGTAAAACAAATTCGCAACCAGATCGAAGAGACCACCTCCGATTATGACCGTGAAAAATTGCAGGAGCGACTCGCCAAGCTGGTCGGTGGTGTTGCCATCATCAAAGTTGGCGCGGCCACGGAAACAGAGATGAAAGAAAAGAAAGCCCGCGTAGAAGATGCTCTGCACGCTACCCGAGCGGCTGTTGAAGAAGGAATCATCCCTGGCGGCGGTGTTGCTCTGCTCAGAGCGGCACCTGCTCTGGACAAAATCAAAGGCGACCACGATTTTCTGTTGGGTGTCAAAATCATAAGAAGGTCTATCGAAGAGCCAATTCGCCAAATCGCCAACAATGCGGGTGAAGAAGGAACCGTTATCGTAGAGAAAGTTAAAACTCTCAAAGGGAATAACGGCTACGATGCGCGAACCGGGAATTACGTTGACATGATCAAATCTGGAATCATTGATCCTGCGAAAGTTGCCCGCACGGCACTGCAGAATGCTTCAAGTATTTCCGGCCTGCTCCTGACCACAGAAGCCATGATCACCGACCTTCCTGAAGAAAAGGAGGAACATTCTCACGGTCCTGCCGGCGGCGGCATGGGTGGAATGGGCGGCATGGGTGGAATGGGTGGTATGCCCGGCATGATGTAACGATTGCCCGGTTTAAGTCTGAAACACCAAACCCCGGCCTGACGGCCGGGGTTTTTTTTTGCATGTTCATTCTCCCTTATCCTTTACATAAAAAACACCCTGTATTGAGGGTTGCAAATAGACCTTGATCTTCTTTACACTTACACTAGGGATCGGCCCGCACAGAAGCGTAACAGGCAAGTATTCATCCTAGAGGCTAAAAATGAAAATTCTTGGAATGATTCTCGCTGGAGGAGAAGGCAGTCGTCTGTTTCCCTTAACCAAGGAACGGGCCAAACCGGCTGTTCCCTTTGGCGGAAAATACAGGCTGGTCGACTTCGTCTTAAGCAATCTGGTCAATTCAGATATCCTCTCGGTGTATGTTCTCACCCAATTCAAGTCTCAATCGCTGACAGAACATCTGCATGAGGGGTGGCGTTTCAGCTCTCTTCTGCCTGACCATTTTATTTTACCGGTTCCGGCTCAGCAGAGAAAAGGGGCCAGTTGGTATCAGGGAACGGCAGACGCTATCTATCAAAACATCAATCTATTTGAAGATACTGACTTCGATCTCATCGCCATATTTGGAGCGGACCATATCTACCGTATGGACATAAGGCAAATGATCGAATTCCATCAGCGAAAAAAAGCGGATATGACGGTGTCGACACTCCCCGTTCCTCTTTCTGAAGCCCGTTCCTTTGGCGTGGTCGAAGTTGATCCCAAGCAGGCGATTATCGGATTCAAAGAAAAACCCAAGAGCCCAAAGTGCATCCCCGGTCGCCCCAATGAAGCTTATGCTTCTATGGGCAATTATATTTTCAACAAAGATTTTCTGGTCAATGCCCTTTACGAAGATGCCCGGCGTGATAACTCATCGCATGATTTTGGCAAAGACATTCTCCCGCGAGTGTTTAAAACTTCGCGGGTTTATGCCTACGACTTTCGTTCCAACCGTGTTCCGGGGGCAAGCAGGAAGGAAAGGGGATACTGGCGTGATGTAGGAACCATCAAGGCATTCTGGGAAGCCAACATGGACTTAAGAAACATGACCCCAACGTTCAATCTTTATAATAATAAATGGCCCATAAAATCTTCTCCCTTTGAAGGCCCTCCGGCAAAGTTCATTTTCAATGATGATGACCGTAGTGGCCAAGCCATCAACAGTACCGTATCCGAAGGCTGTATTATCAGTGGTGGAAGGATTCAGGACTCGGTGATCGGACGCAACGTGGTCATTCACAGTGGAGCGACCATCGCCAATTCTTTGATTATGGATGAAGTAACTATCGGAAAAAACTGCAGGATCAACATGGCCATTATCGACAAACACGTTGATATTCCCGCTGGCACCACCATTGGATTTGACCTGAAGGAAGACAAGAAGCGGTATTATGTGGATAAAGAATCCGGAATTGTCATTCTCACCAAAAATTTCAAATTCCCCAAAAAATGAAACGAGTCACTCCCGGTCTTGAACGACTGTTGGCCGATCCCGAAAAATATCTTCGTGGAAGCACCTTGGGCCTGGTGGTGAACCAAACCAGCCTGACGGGTGACGGAAGTTCTTCAATCACTCAATTTCGCGACAACGACAGATTCAAATTGAGCGCCCTGTTCGCGCCTGAGCACGGACTTTATGGTGTGGATCAGGATATGGCGCACATCGCCGATGAAACTGACCCGGCTTCAGGTCTGCCGGTAAAAAGCCTCTATGGGTCTGATACCTCTTCCCTCACCCCGTCTCTTGATCTTTTAAACGACATCGACAATCTGGTTTTTGACATTCAGGATGTAGGCTCGCGTTATTACACTTTCATCTATACACTGGCCAATTGCATGCAAACCTGCGCTGAGTCAAATACGCGTATGATCGTATGCGACCGCCCTAATCCAATCAATGGTATTACGGTCGAGGGCAATTTAGTCAGAGAAGAGTTTCGATCGTTTGTCGGCCAATACCCGCTTCCCAACCGCCACGGGATGACGGTGGGAGAGCTGGCAGAGTTTTTCAATAATCAATTCGGCATTAAATGTGATTTAAAAATAATCCCGATGGAAGGTTGGGATCGATCCATGTGGTACGACCAGACCGGCCTCCCGTGGGTGGCTCCGTCACCCAACATGCCTGCTCTGTCTACAGCCACCGTCTACCCCGGAATGTGCCTGTTTGAAGGCACTCTTCTTTCAGAAGGGCGCGGGACGACTCTTCCTTTTGAGCAAATCGGCGCACCCTACATAAAGGCGGAAGCGCTCGCCAAAATGCTTAATGAAGAAAGCCTTCCCGGCCTGTTTTTCCGGCCCCAGTATTTTAAACCGCAGTTCCAGAAATGGAGCGGTAAGGTGTGCGGAGGCGTTCAGCTTCATGTCACAGACAGGGATAAGTTCAAGCCATTTTTCACCAGTATCGCCTTACTGTATACCGTCAAGAAGCTCTACCCAGATGACTTTTCCTGGCGAACAGAAACTTATGAGTTTGTCAGTGACCGATTGGCCATCGACCTGCTCTACGGTAACCCTGCCCTGCGTGAAGGAGTCGAGTCTTCCACCTTGTCGCTGACTGATCTGGAATCTGTCTGGAAAGAAGAAACTGCGGAATTTTTATCTCAGCGTGAAGCGTGTCTCATTTATTGACCCCGACCCCCCATTCAAACCAATTCAGGAGGGCAAACCTCAATTATTCAGATGCTATACCCATAGGAGTGCGTCTGGACACTGTGATTGAGGCCACAGTCATTTTTTCATAAACTGCCTCTTAGACTTCGTCAAACTAAAGTTATTTTCTTTCCAAGGTGAAAAATGATCCTGTCAAACTGGGAAAAGCTCTGATATTGCGCCTGTTAAATTGACTGACAGATTTAGAGGATCTGCCTGTCAATATTTCAGCAGACCCCCCTCTTTACAACGAACCAAGGGGCACGCCCGTAGTACATTAATAAATAATGCACTAACCTGACAAGCAGATAGTTTTATATAAACACAAAATATGAAAAAAATGAGTGCTACCCATTGACAAAACAGCAACCGGTCCCTATATTTCACGTTTTGGTAGGCTAAAGGACTTATGAATTTAAAGGAAAATCTCCTTTCAGACATGAAAGGAGCGCTTAGGGCAAAAGAATCTCTAAAGCTCAACACCATACGCGGTCTGATCTCCGAAATCAAGAATCGGGAAATAGACCTCCGCCATGAGCTTGGAGATGACGAGGTCATCTCCATCATCTCCACCCAGATCAAAAAACGTAAAGAAGCCGCCGCCCTGTTCAAAAAGGGAGGACGCGATGACCTCTTTGAGAAGGAAAACCAGGAATTGGTCATCCTTCAGGAATATCTGCCTGAACAAGTTTCAGAAGACGAATTGCGGACGCGGGTTCAGGAGGTGGTCAAGGAACTTGGCGTTGTAGAGATGAAAGACCTCGGAAGAGTGATGAAAGCAATTATCCCTGAATTTAAGGGGCGGGCGGACAACGGGCAAATTAAAAACCTGGTTGCCGAATGTCTGGATCAATAACCAGTACCATCCACCAGCAGAAGCGAATCCAACAGTACCCGATAAGCTAAAAATTAAATTTCAGACCTGAGATTACGAGCCACATGATGTTCGTACTCCAAGCCTGACACCAGCGACTAAAGGCCTTCTTGAAACATTATATCCCTGACCATTTGATCGAAGAAATCCGCTCACGGAGCGATATTCTGGAAGTCGTTTCTGCGAACCTTATTCTGAAAAAGAGCGGACAGAACTACAAGGGGCTTTGTCCGTTTCATTCAGAAAAAACTCCATCATTTACCGTCAGCCCTGAAAAACAGATTTACCATTGTTTCGGTTGCGGCGCCGGAGGAAATGTTTTCAAGTTTATTATGGAAATGGAAGACCTGTCCTTCCTTGATGTGGTTAAAAAACTGGCCGGCAAATGCGGCGTTGAGTTGCCTAATTCTAAATCTGGTAAATCCAATGCCAGGCAAAATGAGCGGGAAATGCTCCTTAGCATCAATGAAAAAGCACGAGCCTATTTCGCCCGGTTACTAAAAGATGACGAAGGGGGGCGAGCGGCAAGGGAGTACCTGAAGTCTAGGAATTTCTATGACGAAAATTTACTAGCCGAATACGGAATTGGCTGGGCGGCTCCAGGGTGGAAAGACATCCTGATCCACCTGCAAAACAAGGAAAAATGTTCCCGCACAGGCCTGTTACGAGCGGGACTCATCAAACAAAAGGAAGGGGCGGAAGAAGGAAACTGTTATGACCGTTTTCGCGGGCGAATTATGTTTCCCTTCAAAGACATTCATGGTAGCCTGATAGCTTTTGCCGGAAGAGTCATCGGTGATGATGAACCCAAATATCTGAACTCGCCGGAAACGCCTCTATACGTTAAAGGCAAACATTTATTTGGACTCGACCGGGCAAGGGAGGCGATTCGAAAGCAGAACCGGGTGCTTATTATGGAGGGCTATTTCGATCAGATGCGTGCCCGCCAACACGGTATCAGAAATACCGTAGCAACTTGTGGTACCGCCCTGACTCCAGCGCAGGCAACCCTGCTTAAAAATCACACAAACAGGACAACGCTTATTTTTGACAGTGATTCGGCGGGTCAGGCGGCAGCGGAAAGAGGATTTGGTGTGCTTTTGGAAGAAGGTTTGAGTGTCGAAGTACTATCACTCCCAAAAGGACACGATCCGGATTCATACATTCAACAGTTTGGGCCTGAAAAGTTTTTAGAAGAATTGAAGAACGCCCGGCCATTTGTTGAATCATACATTATAAATACTATTGAAAGTGGAGACATATCCACTCCAGCAGGCAAAATGGAGGTCGTCAACATTGTTTTACCCCTGTTGACCCGGATAAAAAACACGGTCGAGCGTTCCGAATGGGTACGCGTTCTGACGGAGCGAGCGGAATTGGATGATCAGGCCATTCTTGCGGAATTAAAAAATGCGATAAAGCAAGACCGAAATGTAGCCAGGCCACCTACTCAAACAGATGAACGCCCAGGCAAACAAAATCCGGAGCTATATATAGTCCACTTGATGTTGGCCGATAAAAAATTAGCCCTGCAAGTAAAAGACGAGCTCCCGACCGACAAATTCGAGGACTCAAACCTTCGTCAGATTATTGAGTTGTTTTACCAACTGATCGATGAGGGATGTGAATTGAGAGTTGACCTGGCCATTGACCGTGTGAAAGAGCCAGCGACAAAAACACTATTGAGTAAAATTGGAGTAGAACCGATTCCATTTGATGATCAGGAACGATCAACAAATGATTGCATTCAGGCTATAAACAAAAGGTCGCTTGATCTCAAAATTGAGGAAATCAAAAAACAACGAAACGAAGCATTGATCGCAGGAGAGTCTGAACGGTCCCAACAACTGCAAGATCAATTGCACGAATTGCGCTCAACATTAATGCCGGGACAAATCCCGGCCTGAACAAACAGAATTCATACACCATTTAAAACTGACTTCACCTATAGGAGAAGCCCTTAAGATGCCCAATCTGGAAAAACTTACCCAAGTCAATGAAATCAATCAGCTGATCTCGCAAGGCAAGCAAAAAGGCTACCTGACCTATGAGGAAGTAAACGATGTGCTACCTTCTGATGTTATTGCTCCAGAACAAATTGACGACTTGATGCACCTGTTTGGCGAAAACGAAATCCATATCGTAGACTCTGCCTCGAAGGGGGAAAGTCTCATCTCTAACAAGGCTAATGGCTCCAAAGAAAAAGCAACCGCCTCCTCGGAGGAAGTATCCTCTCCCGCTAAAAGTGAAAGCGTGTCTATTGATGACCCTGTTCGCATGTACCTAAGAGAAATGGGAACCATCTCACTGCTCACGCGAGAGGGTGAAGTCACCATCGCCAAAAAAATTGAAGCAGGGCAAAATGAAGTAATTTCAGCGGTCGCCAACTGCTCTGTCACCATTAATGAGATAAAAGCTTTAGGTGACCAGGCAAAAAAAGGCATAGTCAGCGTATTTGATGTAGTCGTGGTTGGTGAACCCGAAGAGAAAAAAGCAGAAATTGAAAAAGGAGAAACAAAAAAATTTCTTAAAAATATTCGCGACCTTAAAGTCCATAGCGACAAACTCCAAAAAATCCAAAAACGAATTGAGACCAAGCTAACAGAAAAAATACGGGCTAAAACTGAAAAGGATGAAATCGCCCAAAAGATTGTTCTTGAGGGGGCCATCCGAAAAATCAACCTGGCCCCTGATGTGATGGACGGAATTATTGAGCAAATTTACGAGATCGCCGCTGCAATACGCTCTGTAGGGAAACAGGAACGGAGCCTTGAACGAGAATGGGGAATGACCCTGACTGAGGTTAAAAAACAAGCTGGTAACTGGACCAAACAGAAAAGCGTGAAGTTGCCGCGTGGAAAAACAGTAACCAAAAAGCAATACGACAACTACATGAAGCTGGTACAGCCCGGACGTAGAAAAATTAAAAAAATTGAAGCTGAAACAAGCACTTCAAAAGAACACCTACTTGCAACAGTCCGTTCAATCGCTCGCGGTCGAGTCAAAGAAAAATCCGCCAAACGCGAATTGGCTGAAGCTAACCTGAGGTTGGTGGTCAGCATCGCTAAAAAATATACAAATCGCGGATTGCAGTTTCTAGATCTGATTCAGGAAGGCAACATAGGCCTGATGAAAGCCGTTGATAAATTTGAATACCGCCGTGGATACAAGTTCAGTACTTACGCTACCTGGTGGATTCGCCAAGCTATCACCCGCGCCATCGCTGATCAGGCGCGGACAATACGAATTCCGGTCCATATGATTGAAACCATCAACAAACTTATCCGTGTATCCCGACATCTGGTTCAGGAACTCGGGCGCGAACCCAGCCCCGAAGAAATCGCTAAAAAGATGATTCTACCGATTGACAAAGTACGCAAGGTTTTAAAGATAGCCAAGGAACCGATCTCACTGGAAACGCCAATTGGCGAAGAAGAAAATAGCCACCTTGGTGATTTCATTGAAGACAAAAAGATTCTTTCCCCAATTGACTCCGTAGTAAAAAAGAATCTTAAAGACCAGACATTAAAAGTGCTATCGACACTGGCTTCAAGAGAAGAAAAAGTCTTGCGCAAGCGCTTTGGCATAGGGCTGGACTCCGAACACACATTGGAAGAGGTAGGGCAGGATTTCGCCGTTACTCGTGAGCGTATAAGGCAAATTGAAGCCAAGGCCTTGCGTAAGCTAAGGCATCCAAGCCGAAGCAAAAAACTGCGCAGTTTTGTAGAAAGTTGATAGTCTTGGGCCTATAGCTCAGTTGGTAGAGCCCCCGGCTCATAACCGGGTGGTCAGAGGTTCGAATCCTCTTGGGCCCATCAAAATATAAAGGGCTTACAGACTCTTCCTGTAAGCCTTTTTTTTATGAAAACAACTCCGAAACAGAAATGAATTATTAACTCACCGCTCATAAATACATCTATTACCCCCCCAAACATCAATCAGCAAATCATGAACACCCCCAACAAATCTGATCTTGAATTGGATAAAAAAACCATTGAATCGCTCAAGCGTTCATTTGAAAACCATTTAAAATTTACCCTGGTCGATGATAAGTTTTCAGCGACAAAACTGGACCACTTCATAAGCCTTGCCCTTTCTGTCCGCGACAAGCTGGTAGAGAAATGGCTCCACACCCAGCAATATTATTACGAAAATAACCTTAAAAGAGTGTATTACTTATCAATGGAATTTTTGATCGGGAGGCTTTTGACAAATAACCTGATCAATCTTGGAGTTTATGATGAATACAAGAGAGCCCTTGAAGAGTTAGGGTTCGATATTCATGAATTGGAAGAAGCAGAAATAGAGGCCGGATTGGGTAATGGTGGGCTGGGGAGGTTGGCATCCTGTTACCTTGACTCGATAGCTACCTTGGGAATTCCCGGTTATGGCTATGGCATTCGATACGAATTTGGGATTTTCTATCAAAAGATACTACGCGGATATCAGGTCGAAACAGCTGACAATTGGCTTCGCGCTGGAAACCCGTGGGAAATCCCGCGTCCACGCTCCCTCTTTCCTGTAAGATTTTATGGTCGCGTTGAAACCGTCAAAAACTCTCAGGGGGAAAATAAATACAAATGGGTGGAAACTGAGGATGTGATGGCCATGGCCTATGACATGCCCATTCCCGGATTTAATAACAACACCGTTAATAACTTAAGATTATGGAGTGCCCGGTCAAGTCGTGAACTGGAGTTGGAGCATTTCCAGACCGGAGATTATTTTCAGGCCGTTCAGAACAAACACGAAAGCGAAATTATCTCCAAAGTCCTGTACCCCGCCGACCAAAACGCACTGGGCAAGGAACTCCGGTTCAAACAGGAGTATTTTTTTATATCAGCATCGCTACAGGATATTATCCGCCGCTATAAAAAATGTCACTCCAGTTTTGACCAGTTCAGCGATAAAGTTGCAATTCAACTTAACGACACACACCCCTCACTCGCAATAGCAGAGTTGATGAGAATTTTTGTTGACGAGGAAGCAATCTCCTGGGAAAAAGCCTGGGAAACAACAGTTAAAACATTTGCTTTTACAAATCACACCGTCTTGCCCGAGGCTATGGAAAAGTGGTCAGTGGATATCTTTGGACGGGTGTTACCTCGTCACCTGGGGATTATTTTCCAGATCAACGAACGATTTCTGAATAAAGTGAAATCCCTTTATCCCGATGATGTAAGCCGACTGAGCAGGATGTCTCTCATAGAAGAGAATCATACTAAATATATTCGAATGGCCAATTTGTCTATCATAGGAAGTCATTCCGTTAATGGCGTAGCAGAGCTACATTCCAACATTCTTAAAGAATCTGTTTTCAAAGATTTCCATGAAATTTTTCCGGAAAAATTTAACAACAAAACTAATGGAATCACTCAAAGGCGGTGGCTCAAATCCTGCAACCCCAAATTAGCGGATGTGATCACAGAATATATAGGGGATTCATGGATAACTGATTTGTCAGAATTGAACAAACTGATGAAACATATTGATGACCCGCAACTGCTTATCCGCTGGAAAAAGATTAAGAAAAACAATAAACAGAATCTGGCAAATCATCTCCAGAAAAACTTTGGTATCTCCCTGAATGCAGATACTATGCTTGAGGTTCATGTAAAGCGCATTCATGAGTACAAACGGCAAACTTTAAACATCCTGCACATCATCGCTCTCTACAATCGAATAAAACAAAATCCCGACTCTGTCAAAGTCCCCAGAACAATCCTATTTTCAGGAAAAGCCGCGCCAGGATACGCGATGGCAAAACTCATCATAAAATTTATAACCAGCGTGGGTCAGACAATCAACGAAGACCCGAGTATACAAGGAAAGCTCAAAGTATTATTTATCCCTAATTACTCGGTCACCCAGGCAGAAAATATCATTCCCGCCGCTGACCTTTCAGATCAAATTTCGACCGCTGGAATGGAAGCCTCTGGAACGGGAAATATGAAGTTGGCCCTAAATGGTGCGCTAACCGTAGGAACCCTTGATGGAGCAAATATTGAAATCATGCAGGAAGTTGGGGAGGAAAATATATTTATCTTTGGATTAAAAGCCGATGAGGTCCAAAACCTCAAACAAACTGGCTCCAATCCCAGAGAAATTTATTCGCAAAACCCGGAGTTAATAACGGTTCTGGATATGATCCAGCACGGCCATTTTTCGCCAACCCAGGTCAACCTGTTTCATCCTATCCTGGAAAATTTTTCTGGATCACGGTGACCCCTACATGGTCCTCGCAGATTTTCAGTCCTTTTGCGATATTCAGAAAAAGATCAGTGAAGAGTTTTTAGATTCCGACGCATGGACACGAAAATCTATAATTAACGTGGCAAAGATGGGCAAATTTTCAAGCGATCGTTCAATATCGGAATATGCCAAAGACATCTGGCAAGTACCGACCCATCAAAAAAAATAGCCCTACCCTCTTCCAAATTTATTGGTCAGTTCACTAAGTTTATTAGCTAATCCGCCAGCCAAGTCACTTGCCGACAAACGCCACTCCCAATTCCCATCAGGCGTTCCGGGATAATTCAAACGCCCCTCTTCCCCCAAATTCAAAACATCCTGCATTGGAAGAATCGCCGTGTTCGCCGGCGACATCATGACCAGTTGAATCATTTCGTCAGAAACTGTGGGCGAACTGACCTGATGCCCAAGAAATGCATCAAGCCTTGTGTGCGCCTCATACGACATCTCCGCATCAAACCATCCTCTTATCGTATTGCAATCATGCGTCCCGGTATAGGCGATACAGTTCTTAATGTGATTTGGAGGAGCATAAGGATTGCTTTCAAAGTCGCCCTCGAATGCAAAAATGAGCAGTTTCATACCGGGAAAACCAAACGTCTCCATCAAAGTTTTAACATCAGGAGTTATATAACCCAAGTCCTCAGCAATAATAGGAAGCGATTTAAATTTTTCCAACAGGAATGAAAAGAATTCATGCCCCGGGGTCTCCCGCCATTCCCCGTTTTGTGCCGTGGGTTCATCGACCGGTATCTCCCATGCCGCTGAAAAACCACGAAAATGATCAATTCGCACCATATCAAAACAACTTAAATTATGCTTCACCCTGTCAAACCACCATTGGAACTTAGTATCCCGCAACACATCCCAATTGTAGACCGGATTGCCCCAGCGCTGACCGGTCTCACTGAAATAATCAGGCGGAACACCGGCAACCACATAAGGTTTACGATCGTGATCGAGTTTAAAAATCTTTGAATTCGCCCACACATCCGCGCTGTCATAATTCACATAAAGTGAGATGTCTCCAAATATACGAATGCCCTTCTGAGAACAATAATTTTTCAATCCACTCCACTGCTGACTTAAAAGATACTGAATAAACTTTTCCTTCCCCACCCTTTCGCGAACATCATCAGAAATAGAATTAATTGCCTTATCTAAACGGTAGCGAAATGACCCGGGCCACTCACTCCAGGGGCGTCCTGCAAATTTATCTTTAAACGCAATAAACAAAGCGTAATTATCCAGCCAATATGAATTATCTGCGCAAAACCGAGAAAACGCCTCGTTGTCATCAAAGGTCAAAAATCTCATATACCCCTTGTCCAGCAATTTATTTTTATATTCAGCCACTTTTTGATAGTCAACAGAACCGCATGAAAAGTCAGGGATTGGATGCAAGTCAGACTCTTCAATAAACCCATCACGCACCATTAAATGGGGACTTATATAAAAAGGATTGAACGCAAAAGCCGAGGGAGAACTATATGGAGAATTACCAACGGACGTTGGGTTAAGTGGGAGGACCTGCCAGATCTTTTGCCCGGATTCCTTAAGAAAGTCCACAAAATGAAACGCGGAAGGACCAAAATCACCTATCCCATAATCTGACGGAAGCGAACTTATATGAAGTAGAATTCCACTGCATCGATTGTCCAAAACTGGCGGCATAAATTTTATTAAAAGGAAATACTAATTAGAAGGTACGCGAATGAACAAAGTTGCGGCCAAGGCATCGAACCGTTTTATCCACTGCTTGGAAGAAGCATCACCATCGCTGGCCTTATCATATATCTCCCGATACACCTTATTCATCAACTGATAACAAAGGTTTTGTGTTTTCCACAAGTTGATCGGGAAAGACAGGGAAACCAGAAGCTTGACTATATTCTCAAAACTTTCCAACATAACTAAATCCTTTGGCGTTTCGATAATCTTTTGGGTCAAAAGCTCAATGCCCCCTTTAAACGCATCACTCAACATTTCCAAATCCAGGGAAACACTCTGGCTATCCACCTCACATAACAATCTTTCAATCAAAGCTATATCCGGATCCTGACAATTGATCTCTTTTAACAGGCGGGCATTTAACACCGTCTCAACAATGGCGCCAAATATTTTTGGCGGAGAAATTTCCTGCTCAGTCAAATACTTATTCAACTGCCTATTAGACTCATAGAGTTGATGATATATCTGCTCATTTTCCTCAAAAGTAGAAGTCAGAATTTCATCAAATATTTTTTTCTGCTCATTCTTGGACAACAATTTCAAGGAATAGGTTGTCTTGCCAAAATACTGTTCAAGACAACTGATAACCTCAGAAAAATTTCCTTCGTCAAATGCCTTACGGACAGTTTTTAAATTACGATTAAAATCATCCTCATCCTTGAACTTGCAGACAAAATTAATTAAATTGTAGTCACCCTGATGAAAAATACAAAAGTTATAAGTACCCGACTCCCAGGTAACCTTCGACTCTACCTCAGCAAAACCAAATGCTATCCTCGCTTTCCCACTTTTTAAATCCCGAAAGTTTTTCAGCCTTATGAGATATGAATAGAAATCGGATTCATGATTGAACTCCTCAAATAATGAATCCAAAGCAAAATGGGCACAAACTTTTGGAAGGTCCATCACTGCCTTGCCCACGATATTTTTATAAATTGTTTTTCCATTTCCCTTTTCAGGAATATTGCTTTTTGCTGACTCAACATATGAAAGATATTCATTTTCCAGAGAATCACCAGAAATCTCTTCATTCAACTGAATCGCGCGGCTGGCATATTGAAATATCTGCTCCGTTTCAATCCCAGACACATCATTAAAAAACCAGGCGCAACTGGTGTGCATCAACATGGCGTGACGTTGCATTTCCATTAACTTCAATACTGTTGTTTTTTCCGAATCATCAAGTTCCCGTATCGAATGACTGTTGAGGAATTTATTTACATTTTCTGGTGATCGATCATTGATAACACCAGCATATTCGTTTCTTGCCAGCCAGGGCTCGCCAAGGTATTTCCGCGCTCCTTCATCGAAGGAGGAATCAAGTTTCTGGTTGAGCCAATTTAAGGATTCCCTCAATGGTGCCCGCCATTTTTGATTCCAGTCCTGCCCACCGCCCGTTGAACAGCCGCAATCACTTTGCCAACGCTCTATGCCATGGGCACAACTCCATGAAGTATTTTCCAAGACTTCCACTTCGTGTTCAGGAGGAAACCTCTCTAAAAATTCTCCGTAGTTGATGAGTTGAACATCCGCATCCGCTTCTATGTGTTGAATAGCATAAGCCAGTGCCATATCACCAAATTTATGATGATGACCATATGTTTCCCCGTCTGTAGCGACACTTACCAGTTGAACATTTTCTGTTGAACTGGAAAAAGCATCTAATAATTTTCTGGAAAAACGCGCTCCATCCTGTAAAAGATTTTCAAACGCAATGGATCGCGAAAGCGGTCCATCATAAAAGAAAACATTCATACTCTTTCCGGATGGCATTCTAACGGCATAGGGCCTGGACACATCCACAGCCTCACTATCAGTCGTTCTCCAATCCTCCTGACTAGGAATTTTGAACCGATCCACCTGACTTGGCGCCAGCACCGTGTATCGAATACCGAGATCGCTCATAATCTCCATCGTTGCATTATCCACTGCCGTTTCTGGCAACCACATCCCTTCTGGAATTCGCTTGAATCGTTTTTCAAAATCCCTGATTCCCCAGTAAACTTGCGTATACTTGTCCCGACTGCTTGCCAGGGGCATTATCATGTGCGAATAACATTGAGCAATGGCAGATCCATGCCCCGAAAACCTGATCACGCTATCTTTATCAGCCTCCAAAATAGCATGATATGTTTCTTCAGCATATGACTCCATCCAACTCAACAAAGTAGGACCAAAATTGAAATTGATCCGCGAATAGTTGTTGACCATTTCAACGATGAAGCCTTTATCATCCAGAATTCTGGAACAAGTATTCGGAGCGTAACACTCCGCGTTGACCCTCTCATTCCAATCGTGGAAAGGATAGGCTGAATCCTGATATGAAACTGATTCCAGCCACGGGTTTTCTCTGGGAGGCTGATAAAAGTGCCCGTGGATACAAACAAATTTATTCATTCTTTAAAATTATCACAGAAAGAGGAGACAGGGTAAGACATACCGAATAGGGCTGACCATGCCATTTTGTCGAATCAGCAACGCAAGACGATTTATTTTCTAATCCGCTTCCAAAAAATATTTTACTATCACTATTTAAAATTTCTTTCCAATTCCCGTCATGGGGAACTCCGAGTCGATACCCTTCCCTCGGAACCGGAGTGAAGTTCAAAATAATGACCAAACTATCCTCAGGCAAATTCCCTTTTCGCAGCATAACCAAAATACAATTTTCAGAATCATTGCAATCAATCCACTCAAACCCATCGGCAGAAAAATCATTCTCATAAAGAGCGCGTTCCGTTCGATAAAGCTGATTCAAATGCTTCACCCAAAGCTGTACCCCCCTGTGAGGAGAGTGCTCTAAAAGATGCCAATCAAGACTCTTCTCGTGATTCCATTCAGACCACTGCCCAAATTCACATCCCATAAAGAGAAGCTTTTTTCCTGGCTGAGTAAACATGTATCCAAACAGCAATCTTAAATTAGCAAATTTTTGCCAATCATCACCAGGCATCCTTCCCAGCAAAGACCCCTTACCGTGCACCACCTCGTCATGAGACAGCGGTAATATAAAGTTTTCATGGTAGGCATATATCATTCGAAACGTCAAACGATCAAGATGATGACTTCTATAAATAGGATCCTTTTGCATATAGTCCAGAGTATCGTTCATCCACCCCATATCCCATTTCATCCCAAAGCCCAGTCCGCCCAGAGAGGTCGGCTTGGAAACCATTGGCCAATCAGTAGACTCCTCGGCCATCACATGAACATCGGGGTGCTCTTTATATACTGTTTCATTCAGTTTTCGTAAAAATGCTAAAGCTTCAAGGTTTTCCCTTCCGCCATGAACATTCGGAACCCATTCCCCCTGCTTCCGTGAATAATCCAGGTATAACATGGATGCGACCGCGTCTACCCGAAGTCCGTCTGCATGAAAAACATCCAGCCAGTACAAGGCGTTACTGATCAGGAAACTGACAACTTCATTCCGCCCATAATTAAAAATGTAACTGCCCCAGTCAGGATGAAACCCCTGGCGGTCGTCCGCATGCTCGTAAATATGCGTGCCATCAAAACACCCCAAAGCATAATTATCGGTCGCAAAATGAGAAGGGACCCAGTCCAGCAACACCCCGATGCCATTCTCGTGAAGGTGATCCACAAGCGCCATAAAATCCACCGGCGACCCATGACGACTCGTTGGCGCAAAGTAACCCGTGCATTGATATCCCCATGAACCATAGAAAGGGTGTTCCATCACAGG
>FUWD012838523.1_pt1 | contig 15839 bp, 14 predicted proteins | sample 1063281 | NCBI WGS metagenome assembly FUWD01 (sample SAMEA79048168, study PRJEB19326) | metagenome | biome: marine | reverse complement strand
AGCATTTGCTCCAGCGCAGAAGGCAGCACCATCAGCAAAAACATCTCAGCAGTAAGCTGCGCTTTGTTTTTGTAGTACGAAGCGCCGTGTAACCAAGGTTCAAGGTTACGTTCGGGAAAGTGTAGAACGCGGTGAACAACCGCAAAACCCCATCTTGCCGCATAACCCGCGCCATGTCAGCACGACGACCACTGCCCTGCGAATCAATGACGATCTGATCGGCAAGCGCTGCCGCTTGATCTTCACCGACAAATGCCACTTCTTCACGGTACTTGCCCATCCAGGTTATGACGTCAATCAACGACTGCATCTTGGCAATCATGGCGAAACCGTTGGTCATCAGCCATTTACGGGATTTCAGCTCTCCTCTGAACTCGTTACGCAGTTCATCAAGGTCCCTGAGCATGGTAGTGCCACGAGTCTCAAGCAGCGTTGACTTGCTATAAGCAATTTGGTACGCCTTACCAGGGCTCTTGCGGAACTCGTTTAAGCCTTTTGAGAACACCCTTGCGCCTTCTGCAACGTTGCCTTGGCCAAGGCGCACGATAGACTGAAGGAAGCCAAGCGGCTGCAACGCCGCGGTCATAAAGTTCAGCGCCATGCGGCTGAATGTGACGTTGCTGGTCAAAATGGCGAACGCTCTGGTAACCGGGTCTTCCGCTTCACGGTGCGACACTGCAACTTCGTCAAGCCACTTGGTTATTTCCGCGTACATTTCTCGACCGTAATGTTCTTCCACGGCGTCTCTGAAATTTTTGCGCTCGACAATGTGCGCCGCCTCAAGAAGAAACTCCCGCCAGTTGACGTCGTGAATCACCTCGTTCATGCCGGAGAAGATAACCGAGGTGTCAAGAAACAGCGGCCCTGCGTTTTGCAGTTCTTCCGCCCTGGGTTTAGTGTAGCCGTGCATCGTGACTGGCTCGGTCATAATGTTGGACTTTTCACCCATGCCGAAAGCCTTTGCTACAGACTTGTCCCAACTCCGGCCGCCTCTGGCTTCGGGATCGTAGCGCACAGGGAAGTACCACCCGCGCAAATCGACATCAAAACCGTCAGCAGATGTTATTTTAAACGGGCGCGGCTCAACCCATTCAGGTTCTTTACCGTGCATTTTGCGCTCGATCCTTGCCACCTCTGACTTGAACTTTTCAAAGTAGTCGCCAATGGCCTGAGCAGCAAGCAACTCAGCTTTGGTCATGCGGGAAATCACCGCCATGATCTGCGCTTCGGTAAACCCGTCCCCGGCCGCCATGCGTGACGCGTTGCCCTCGTTTCCATAGTTGAGAAGAATTGAAAACATGACGTTACGGGTTAGGCTTCCATCAGGAAACCTGCGGGTGCCAACAAGTTCAGGTATGAACACCTTGGCGTCGCTAAACCTGTCGTCCTTCTTCTGGAGCTTCTCGTAGATCGGCTTAAATACCGACTCAAGGAACTTGTCAAGCTCAATCTTGTCTCTGGTCTCGTTATCCGAATGCTTGTTAGCCTGTTTAACAAGAATGTTCCATACCGGCCCGTTGTCTTTACCGCCGTCAAGCAATCGGGCAATAGTGCCCATAGTGATGTGCGCCCAGTGGGTCTTCTTAAGCATCGACCGTGCGCGCTCAATCTTGGTCTGGTTCATCTGGACGCTTGCGGTGCGGTCAATCTTTGCGTTGATCGAATCCGCCATCTCTTTAGCACGGGCGTTGATAGAGTCAATCGCTTCGCTCTTCGTCATCTCTTGCAGTCTTTTGCCGGTAAACACCAGCTTGTCAACCAGGTCCATAAGATCTTTTGCCTGACGCATGTTCAAATCGTCAAACGCCATGGTTACCTCGTCGTTGAGCAGGCCCTCCGTCGTGGTGATGAAAAACCCTTCCTCAGCCATCTTCTCCAGATGCTCAACTAAAGAGGCGGCAGGACGTGGTGCTACAGGCCCCACACGGAACCTTGCAAGAATGTACCGCACCTGCTCGGCAGTGTCAGCACCAACCGATTCATGGAACCCCGCTTTGCGATACTTTGACACTTTTGCCAACCATGCGTTAGTTTCCCAAAGCATACTTGTGCCAATGCGGGCCATCTCAGATTGGAGGAGCTGCATCTGCTTAGCTTGTGCCGCCTCCAACTGCGCGCCCTTCTTGATGTGCTTAAGTGCCAGCTTTGAAGACTTTTGTGCCGCTGAAGAGAACGCCTTCGGCTTGAAGTTCTTCATTTTGATCCGCATAAGCTGCTGCTCGGCAACCCTGCGTGCGGCGTCCATGAATGCCTTGACGGGTCTGGTGGACCCCGTGATAAACCGAAGTTCAGCCGACGCCATTCTTGCCATCAGCTCATTGTGTAGTGCTTCACGCACTTTCAAGTCAATGTTCTGCGGGTCAAGAAGGTCGCTGTGCTCTTGCAGCATACGCTCGTCTGTACGGGCTTCAATAGCGTCGTTGAGCTTCGGCGCGTTAACCAGCGCCCTGACCATTGCGTCGCCCGACCCAAACATCATGTCGTCCGGGTACATCAGCTTAAAGATGTTGGCCAGCGCATCAGGGTCAATGCCCGTGCCTTTAGACAGCATGCCGTTCTTACCGAACCCGAGCTTGCGATAGTTTGGCGCTGGCTGAAGCAACCCGTCAGGGTACAGCTCCTGCACACCTTCGAGCTTGAGCTTGAAGTTCTCAGCCATCTGCGCCGTCTCGCCCGGAAGCATACCGGTCTTAAGGAAGTTCATCAGCTGATAAACCGGCTCTTCAGCCACTTCCTTAGCTACGGTCTCACGCATCTTTTTGCGCAGTTCCTTGACTTGGCCTTGCAGCCCTCTGAGCACCCGGCCTCTGGCGTTACCATACCACTTGAGCTGGCGCAGTGACGCTTGCGTGAGGATCTCAATACCCTCGTTACGGGCGTCTTGGGCAAGCTGCTGGTACGCAGCCCACGCCTCGTCGGTCATGGACTCAGGCTTGGTCTCATATGCTGGCGCCATGCCTTCGGTAGCTTGCGCGGTAGTGAACTCCTTCTCCGCACCAAGTATACGGTCAAAGACCATCCTCATCTCAGTGGTCATAGCAGGGAGATCCTTACCGAACTCTTGGCGGTAGAGGTTGTTCAGCTCAAGAAGGGTGTTCTGGTAGACATCTTTGATCCACTCAGTGAATCGCTGGAATACGTTCTTGAGCGCGGGCGTCGGGGCGTCGCCACTAAACGCGTACTTTTCCCAGTTGTACGCAAATTGCTCGTGGAACTGGCGGCGCTCTTCAAGGCTCATGGAGTTCCAGGTAGCCATGTCCGGTACACCAAACCACTCAAGCGTTGTCTGCATGTCCTCTACCATGTCAGCCGGTGCGTCCGGCTGGGAGGCAATATCCATAGTGATGTCGAGGAACCCGTGCCCAAGTTCGTGAACAATAGAGCTAATGTCCGCGCCCTCGTACAAGAGGACCTGCAACGTCTCAGGGTTGTACGCGCCCCTTGACTGCTGCTGAAATGTAACGTCTGATGTAGGCGGCGGTTCTTCCGTGCGGACGGTTAGCGATGCGGGTGCTTCAACACCTTCCGTGCGGACGGTTAGCGATGCTGGTGCTTCAGCACCTTCCGCGCGGACGGTTAGCGATGCGGGTGCTTCAACACCAACCTCGGCTTCTTGCACACGCTGCATTGTCAAAGGGTACTTTTCATACGCCTGCATCGGCGTTAAGCCGGTCTTCTTGGCGATGCTTTTGTAGAACTCAGTCGTCAGCTTAGCGACTGTGCCCGCGCCTTTAGGAGAGACAACAACATCAGATGCAACACCAAAACCCTGCTTGAGTTTTGCTTCAAGTTCCTTTGCTGAGTTGTCGAATTCGGCAGCCTTCTGCTGCTCCTCGGTAATCTGCTGCTCAACCTGCCGGTTCATCTCTTCGGCGTCTTTCTCCACCTCCGGCAGCTCAAACAAGCTGAACTGGTCAGGGCCGAACTTAATGTGCTGGTCGAGCTTGCTTCCGTGTTCCGGTGCGATCTGGGCGTAATAGGTGCCCGTTGGAATAACGATGTCCTGCGCTCCACCAATCTGAGATACGAGGTCAGGGAACGCGGACAGGTCAACGCCCCGCATTGATTCCGCAAACTGCGTCTGGTCGATATAGACGTTTTCAGACGCAGACCCGCGCACAACTTGATTCAGGAAGCGGGACATTGAAGATGGCGCAACTTTTGTAAGCTCAGCGTTATCAACCAGATCTTTTAGTTGTTGCTGAACTTCTACGGTCTTTTTTGACCGGTCAATTTTGTTCAAGTGGTCAAACAGACCTTGCGCACTTTTTGATATTGACGAAAAAGTCAATGCGCTAACAAGAGTCGCGCCAAAAGTTTGCACTATTGCCGCCGGCCGGCTTTCCACATACGAAGAAAACGGCTTGTCCTGATTGAGTGTAGCCCATTCAACAAAATCTTGAAGCGCCGTAGCCGCTTGCTCGCCGGGGAGGTCTGTCATAAGCTGGTGCATAACCATCCTATGCAGCGGGGCGCCTACTTGAAGATCTTTTATTAACCGTCCGACAGGTATTTTTTCAGTCGCGGCTTCAATGCCGCCTTGAACCGCTCCATACAAAAATGCCGCGGCGGGGCTAAGCCCCTTCTCCCTCGCTTCCGCGTAGCTTTGGCCACCTGTTACGGCGCCCATTACGGTGAGGCCAACCGCCGGGCCGGTAAAAAACGACACCGCCATAGTTGGCACGTTGGCGGCTACTGATTCAACACCCGCTAAAATACCATACGGGTCTTGTTCTGGCCGAATGCTTGCGGCTAAATCCCTGATGCCCGTTTGTGCAGCTTCAAGCCCTTGTGCCTGAAACACCTGTTTTTTTGCCTCTTCTTTGAGCGCAAGCATCAGCAATGGGTTTCCTGCTGAAGTGCCGCCGAAAGTCTCTTTAAATGCTCGACCAGCACCAAGAATACTAGACCCAAAATCAAGCGCGCCAGCACCAAGCGCTCCAGCTATCTTTTCTGGCGCGTAGATGCTCAACGCTTCGTCTTGTCGTGCAGCGGCGTTTTCACCTGTTACCGACTCTTTTATAGCAGTGAACAGGCTTTCGATTTTTGACATCGGCTGGACCGAAGTGTGCCCAACTTTAGCGTTATCTGGTTCAGATAAGAACGCTGAAGTAGCCGGGTGCGTAGACGACAGCTGGCTGATACCTGGCGCAAGGAGCATAGACGCTTGCTTTGCCGCGTCACGAAACTCATCTACTGAATCAGGGTTTACACCAATCACAGAAGCAAGGCGCTGCCGCTCGGCAAACTCACTCGGGTTTACCGTAACTGCATCAGAAAGCGATGCTTCAAGCAGGCTTTGCTTCTCGTCGCGCATTTTAAGGCCACGGAGGTAAAGCTCAAGGCTTGGATCTAACGATTCATTAGCTGTTCGAGCCATATATTTACTACGTTTGCAGTGTTTACCCTCATGCCGCTTGACCTGAGCAAGGACTCTATTTTGCGTCTTTCTTTCTCTGGAATTATAACGTTTCCAGGATGCAGCACTTCAAAGAACCGGACTTCTTTAGATCCATACACAGTTGGGCCAAGACCAAAATACGATTTTTGTGCCGTTCGCACCATAACGGGGGTAAGCAAAGATTTAACGATTGTCTCTTTTTCCGGCAACGTCAAATCTTTTCCTCGTGCTTGTGCCGACGCGGTAATCATTCGAGTTGCATCCGCACGTATTTCTATAAGTTCGTTGGCCTTTTCACTACCCTCTTTGGCCTTAAGCCATGACCCCATCCCCGCTTTTACGAGCAAGTCATTGGTAACCGTGTTGTTAAGAGTTTGCTCCGACACCGCTTTTTGGTCCCCGCCCTTTGCAAGGTATCTACGGTAATCGAACACCGTAAGGTTTGGACGAAACGCCCGTAGCCCCTCCGCGTTCCACAGGTCAGGACGAGCCTCAAGCACGTCAACAATCCGCTTGTCGCTCTGAACCAAGGGATTTGTTATTGTGTTTCGCTGTGACTCGGTCAGCTTAATCCACACCGATGTTGGCACTCGCTCCCCACGCTGCTGTGCTTGCAACGCAAGTTCGTAAGTGCGGTCGCTATCGGCATTTTTAATTGCTTGCTGAGTATTAAAATCACTGATAAGTGAGCGGAGGCTATGTTTGCTTGAGTTTCATTTTCAGCCATGGTTTTAGCCTGCTCAACCTGACCTTCCATCGTAACCTCTCCGTAGAACGTCTCTTGTTCTTTGCGCATACGGTTAAGCCAGCCTTCAAGGTTTGGCCCGCCAAGGCTGCGGTACTTCTGCTCACGCAACTGCATGAATTTGACAGGGTCGTTTCCAGATTGAGCGTACAGCTTTTTAAACCCGCCGACACCCATGTTAAGCGCCGTGCTGAACGCCACGGCTTTCATGTTGTCTGGGAGATTGTCGATGCCTGCGCCTTTCCAAAACCAATTATACACTTTTTCCACGTCGGCTTCAGTAAGCGTCTCAACCCTCTTGCCGGGAAGAATCTCTGAAAGAGTATCTTGAGTAATGCCATAAAGACTTTTGCCCCTGCCGCCGTCCGAATGATTTATTGTTGAACCTTCAAACCCGCGCACAGCGGCGTACACAGCTGCTTTATCAACCATTGGTTGCCCTGCGGACGCAGATACCGTGGTTGCAATTTTCTCCCCCATGTCTTTGTCGTAACCGTCTTGAAGCGCCTTGCCAAGCCGAATGTAATCCCCCGCAAGAATATGACCCGCGTTCCAGTGCTCGTCAAGCGACTGCTTGGCTTCGATGTGTTTGCCGTCGTTACTGAGCTTTAACGCAATGCCCGCGTACACGCTTGACTTAAACGCCAGCACTGCTCCGTCGGGGTCTTCTCCTTTTTGTTCTGCCAACGCCCTTGCGTCAGTCTCACCACGCATCATGTTCTGATCAAAAGCTGGTGAGCCGGTAGTAAGCAGCGCTTGCTGCATCGAGGTAGTTACGCTTGACGTCAACACGCTGGACTCGTACTTGTCGTACTCTTGCGAAGCGTGTTTCATCATTGACTCGTTGACCGCTGCAACGCGGACGTTAGCCGCCTGCAAGAACATTTTCTTGGCGTTGCCATTAAGCTGGTTAGCTACTACGTCGCGTTGCGATACCAAGTCGTCAAGCGTAGTCTGATAAGACTGAGATGGCGCTTTGCCTTGCTGACGGAAAAACCCACCGTCTGCCCACATGCCGTCGGTCATGGACTTGGTGAACTCAACGTCCGCCGCTTTGGCTTCGGTTTCGTCAACCCTGTCCTGAATATCCATCATTGCCTTGCTCGCCTGCTGCAAAGCCGCGCCCATCTGCTGCGCCTGCTGACCGGCGACATCTTGCATGACAGGCGTTGCTCTCCCGCCCTGAACGGCGGGAAGGCCCGCACCAGATAAATCGACAGTAGGAGAAGTCTGAATAGGTACTTGTGGCATTATCCGAAGTATTTATACCATGAAGAAGCAACGCTCGATCCGCTTGACACAATACTTGAAACGGCGTTTGCCCCGGAGTTTATAGTACCGGCTCGCCCCGCGTAAATGCTGGATGCAGTGCCAGACATAAGCGACTCACCTGCATAGCTTGCCTTCTGCATTCTGGCTGATTCTGCGGCCCTCACTGCGTTGGCGTTGATAGTCAACATGTCGGTCTCTTTCATCAAGTCAGTCGTGGCGATAATCTCCTGCGCCGACCCCTGCCCAAGCGTAACACCACGCGCTGCCATTGACGCACGAGCTGACGACTTCTTCTGACCATACTGCATGGAAAGTGTACTTGCCTGTCTCTGACCAGCAAGAAGCGCCTGTTGCGCGTTTTGCTCGGCGATACCCATGTTGATATCAGCGATATCTTTCTGGTACTGCATGGTGAGCGACTGGCTCTTGAGCTGGTACTTGGCAGACTCAGCAGCGTAATAGGCCCCAATAGCACTGTTAACAGCGCCCGCAGCCATCATAATCACACCACCAGTGCCCATTGAGCCGCTGGAGGCCGACCCACCTGACGCCGGTGGGCTAAAGTCTGATGTGTCAAGGGTCGGTAGCGTAGTGCTTCCCCTACCCAAGGTGCTAATATAATCTGCCATTACGAGCCTATTGATACTTCAAGAGTTAATCCGACAATCGTAAGCGGTAGTGGGTCAGACTGGCGGATATAGACCTGCCCGCTGTCGCGCCATGACGGTGTAAGCACCACTTCAATCTCTTGGGACTTCAGCGAAGGCGGCGTGCCGTAAGGTTCAGTCGTGCGCTGCTTTGCCTCAACCAGGTTGTCCTCGTTCGGCCCAACAAATATACCTGAACTTTTGAACACTCGCAACCACGCTTTGTTGACATTTTTCTGCCGCCCCTGACCGTACCCGTCGATCTGCATGGAAAGCGGTAGCGTCTGCAAGTCAGCAGTAATTGGCAAGCCAACGTGAATTTTGCTGTACTCACGATCAAGCGTCACCGTGCCGCTGACAACCTCTTGCTGCGGCAACACCGCACCGTCCGCAAGGATTGACACCATCTCACCTTCAAGCCAATCAAGGCCGCTGATGACATCTGCTGGCGTGCCGTCATACGTAGCGCCTGCATCAACAAAGAAACAATCTTCAATATCACTTATTTGGCGGGTAGCCATTCGCTCGATGTACCGAACATCAGACCCGTTGATGTTGCGTTTGACCACAACGTACAGCGCGTCCTGAGACCCTTCCGCCACAACCGCGCAGCTCTCAAAAGTGCCGAGCGTGTCGTGCCAGTGCCATGCACCGATTTTCTGTTCAGGAATGTAGGTGATACCAAGCAAGTTCCCGCTATCCGAAACCGCCCAAATGATTGGCCTTGGCGATTTGGCGTAAGCCATATCAACCACTCCGTATCCGTCAAACAGGTGCGCGGCCCTAAGCGACAGGTCGCCCGTAACAAAGCCGTTGGCTTCCCACGAGTAGCCAAGTTCACGAATGTGGCCGCCCCGCGCAGCGCCGTAGACCATCGTGTTGTTCACAATGACCGGCTGGACGTTTGACGAGCCGACGTAGCTTTGCGGCTTGACGCTGAACGAGGTCGGAGTAATGGCGTCGTTGTTGACCGACGTTACGCGCCACTCCGCAGCAGAAGTCAAAAGCACCAGCTCGGACAACGGGACAATGTGCCTAATGGTGTTAGCTTCACGAGCGGCCACACGAAAATCAATACGGTCATCGTCCTTTGTTGGCAACGAGTAGCTGAAGTTGCTCTCGGTACTTGACTTTGTCATCCATATCTCTTGCGGGTCGTTGGTCGTTCCGGCGAAACACCTGCGCTGCTCAAAGTAGCTTACCGCGCCGGGGTAGTTTCCCGTGCTTGAGAACACCGTGTCGTAGATCGGCGGGGTTGTGCTCATGTCCGGCGCAATGTTGTCGTCAATAATCGACGTCCCGGTCGTCTCGCCGATATAGCCGTACAAGCCGCCTTGCAGTTTGTACACCCTGTATCTCGGCGCACCGCTTACCGCCGACCATGAGATAGTAACAATAGCGCCGGTTTCGAAAAGGTTTCCGCCGACAGAAGCAACAGACGACTTAACTGATTCAGCCACATCGTCCGAAGCAAATGCCGTCACAACGTAGTAATACGTGTACTTCACTACAGAGTGCCCTGTAGACACCGCAGTGACGCCTGTAGGCGCTGAAATGCTCGGAGTAAAGGAAACAGTCGTCAGCGTCCAGTTCGTCGCTCCAAGGCGGCGCAGCTCTTTTGGGGGATAGTTCGGATGCACAAGCGTCAGAACATCCGCGCTTTGGACGTAATGAATATCAAAAAGATCAGCTTCGGCGTAAGTGTTTGATACCTCATACGGCGTGCCCGGAGTAGACTCAAGCGTGCCGCCGTCAGTATGGAACCGGATGCACCCCGCGCCAAGTTCAATGACCATCGTCTGCGTCGTCGAGAACGTGAAAGGAATCAGCCTTGTCTTTTTGGTGCTGTCCTTTACCGTGTTGACATACGCAAAGCCTGCACGGTTCTCGGCAGGGCCTTGTGGTGTAGTGATGAAGTTTCGCAGTTTGGCCGCGCCCGTCTGGAAAATGGCGTCATCAATACGCCCATACATTTCAGGGCTTATTTCGCCACCGGCGAACGACCGGCTGTAAATTCGTGGGCTGGCCATTTACCTTCCTGCTATATGTGGGACAACCTGCTCAACTTTGACATTACGCTGGTTGGCGCTATGCTGACGCGCCTGACCAATGTACGCAGCCATCATTTGCTGGCACCGTTTTGCTTCCGCGGCGCCTTCGCTTCCTTTCAAGATTGGACCCGCAAGCATGGACGCAAGGTGCCACGACAATGTCAGCGTAAAAAGCTGTGAAAATTTTGTTGTGTCGGTGACCAGCGCCTGATACCGAAGAAGCGCTGATTCCTGGTTTGTGTAGAGTACTTTGTTGCCAGTTGAATCAGTTTCGATAGCAAACGGCTGGGGAGCGTATCCCGCCACGTTGACCAGCGCAGGAAACTCATCGACAAACTGTCCGGGGAAAGTTATGTTCTCGGCATAGTCGCCAGAAGCAGCAGAAGAAATAACGGAAATTGCCGTCATGCAGTCGCTTGGTAGCGCGTAAGCATACGCCCACTGGCTCCAAGGGTTCGCCACTTCCGCAAGCGCAATCTTCCTTGTGGCAAAGCCCCAAGTGTGCATCTCAAGAAGTGAGTCTCGGGAGACTGGATAAAACCGTGCGGCGTGCTCCGCTTGTGCGGAACCTTCCGGCGGGTCGATACTTGCGATAGTCGCCGAATCGCCAAGGTGCGCAAGCGCAAGGTTACAAATATCGATGTCGGTGGCCAATGTCCATCTCCTGATTGATTAAAAAAGGAACCTGGGGATTCCCGCCCCCAGGTTAAACAACCGTGTCTGCGTCCTGTTTGGTGATCTCAGAAAAGGTTTCCGGTGCGTCCATCTGACGACGACGGGACTTCGGCTTTTCTTCGACCTTGTCCGAAACAACGGTCATGCCTTTCGAGAGCTTATCACCCTCGGGCAACTCAAATGCCTCACCCGGGCGCCAGCGGCGCCCGTGGTAGAAGCAAGTGCGTGTCGATACGACCTTCATTAGTTCGTAGCGTCAGCGTAAGCCTTCCATTTCGACACGTCGGTCGTAAGGAAAGCGTTGATCTTACCAGCGTTAATGGCGGTGGTGCCGGTGGTCTGGAGGACACCAAGGTACCTCTCATATTCCGTTCCTTCCATCGGGAGCTGAATGGCAAAAAGCACAGTACCAGCGGCAATTGCCGTGGTGCTGGTTGCCCAAGCCTTGCTGGTTGCGTGCACGCTTGCCGAACCATCGGTGGCGATGGAAGCCGAAGCGTCCGTGGCCAGCGAGAAAGACACCGTACCAGTGGACGAAGCCACGGTAATTCCAGTGTCAACGGTAACGACAAAGTACAGCGATTCACCGTTGCCAAGATCGCGGGCAACGGTAAGGTCAATCTGGTCGCCAAGCAGGTAACTGCCAGCAGCACCAGTGTTCAGCGACACTGCGTCGCAAAACTCATTTCTTTCATCAAGAATCATGGTAATCTCCAGTTTGAAATTTTGGTTAAGAGATACGGCTCTCATCAGCAGCCAGCGCATCGCAACGACGAACCGGGATACCATCAAAGGTCATCACATGCTTGCCAGAGACCTCGTCCATCTGGAGCGTCGAGGACGCAACCTTGTTGACCATCTGGCGGCGCAGGAAGCTCTTGACGGTACGCGAGCAGTAGAATGCCGGGCGGCCCATGCCGAGGCTTGGAATAAGCTCGATAGCCTGGGTCATCAGGTCGATAAGGTCCGCACCAGAAGCTGCGTCCTTGGTGAGGGTGCTCTTGTCGATGTTGGCGATACGAACGACATACCTCCAGTCGCGGACGGTAAGGCCGCAATCCCAGCGGTAGTGCGAACGGTAAGCCTCCATACGACCATTGCTGCCGTCAATGTTCTCAACGGTAACCTGACCCTTGTCGTCCATGTTCAGACCGGCCATCGAACCTTTCGGATAAATACCGTGAACAGTGTTCGGACCCCAGACGACGAGCCAGATGCTGGTGTTGTCGGTCTGGCCAGACTCGGAACCACCAAGAATGATGTTCTCACCGTTGTTGGCACTGGAGCTGTTGAAGCGCGGGGCAAAGCCAGTAAACGCTTCAGGCTCGGAACCTTCGTTGCCGTAGAAAAGGGTGTCGGCAAACTCGACGTTCAGGCCCTCGATGTGCGCCTTCTCTTCAGAAAGACGGAAAGAGGCCATGTTGCCGTTCAGGTCAGCCAGCGCCTTGTCGATCTCTGCGTAAGCCTCAAGCATACCACAGGTATCAGTGATCTGGGCGGTCGTTGACTTGGTCGGCTGAACGCCTCCATAGAGCTTCCTCCAGGTTGGAGCGGGGATACCGGTGCGAACCGTGGTCCTGTGACCAGTCGGAAGGTTGCCCTCAAGCCAGACCATGTCGTCCAGAACCTCGTTGGTCTCGTTGAGGATTTCAGCAATAGTGGCAATTTTGCCATCAGGATCGAGCCGCTTGGTAACATCAAGCAGCGTCGGGTGGATAGAAGAAAGTGCAGACATATTGTCTCCTTATTTTTCCATTGTTGTAAATAAAATTCTTGCCGGGTCCTTGACTGCTCCATCAGCTTTTCGGCCACCGACAAAGCCGTCTTCGCTTATTGCTTTTCCGGCCCTGTAAAAAAACCTAACCACTTCAGGGTGGTTTCCAAGGCCGGAATCTTCGAGCAAGGATTTAAGCTCAGGGGTGCCGAACTGGTCAAGCGCCTTTTTGGCAACTCCAAGGTTCTCACCCAGCTTCTCGCCACCAAACTCCTTGTCGGCTTTTGAACTTTCAGCCCAATGCTTCTGTACTTCAGCAATCTGGGCTATCTGCCTTTCAGCCAGCTTCGGAGACATGGTTTCAAGAAGTTTCTGTGCTTTTTCCTGCGACAGGTTTGCTTCTTTGGCAGCGGCGGAGAAAGCTTCAATCGTTCCTTGATCGTACTGATTGCCTTCAGGTGCAATAAACTCGTACTGTTCCGGCGCTCCATCCTGCACACCAGCAGCGGGTGACTCCGCACCTTGCTGGCCCTGCGTCGCTTCGCTCTGGACCTGCGACTCTGCACCCGTCGGTGCTTCAGTCTCAGATCCCATCAACGTTGTGCCCTCACTGTTGTTTTCGGGCATCGTCTGATTCTCTTCGTTCATTTTGTTCTTTGGTCATCGTTATGTAATGCTCTGGACATATAGCTTGAATCATAGCCAGGGTTCTGTTACCGAAGTTTCGATTGCCTTCATTGAACGCCATCTTTAAAGCGTTTGGGTCAAAACTCAGGCGAAAGACCCCTGACTGGTCAAGCAACCGCCACATAATGCGACGTCCTCTTTTCGAAGAACAGATCCACTTAAGATCAGATTCTTCGCTTTCGCGCTCTATTTTCTCCTGAAGCTCCTTGGACTTTTTGTCCTCTTCCTGCTGCTTTAGGTCAAATGGATCGTGCCTCATAGGAAAATATACATAAAATCAAATAAAATAAAAATTAATGCTGTATCTGTACAACGTCCAAAATAATTGCAGGCGCCGCTGGCGCAAACGCTGTTGCCGCAACAGCATCAAGTTTCATATCAATGTTATTGACTGCGAGCATTAACTCTATATACTCATCGGAATCCAACGCAAACGTTTCCGTTCTTGATGCAGTCGAGTACCCGCTGTTCAGGTCAGATGTAATTACAAACGAGGTATTGGCTACCGCGGTGCCGTTTTTTGAAAACCACACCCACATATTTTTTGCGTTTGCCGAACCCGACGAAATCTGGTACGACGCCGTAAACTGGTACAACCCCGCTGTTGCCACTTTTACTTTGGTATTGTCAACAATAGTCACGCCGTTCGCTACAATAGTTGTATCAAGCGGGATAGCATATGCCGTGTTGATTGCGGCAGGCGTCATGTCCGTGTTTTTTACAAACTGGCCATAATACTTTTGCTGCTCAATCGTCGGACGGACAAAAATCTCTCCGGCAGTCTCGTCAACCACAAGCACCGCAGCTACCGGGACGCACACGTTAGGCGCGGTTGGCTTTACATTTGTCAGTTTTCCTGCCTCGTCAGGGCTGAAGTACAGTATGTCGCCTCAGCCCACGCAGTAGTGTCCAAATCACGAACACGACCCCAGACTGTGACCCGACCAACTCCACCATCCGCAATCTCTTCCGTCGCTATGCCAATAACATACAGCTGTGGCATAGTTCCGTCGGCAATATAGGGCGTTACCTCAACAAGTTGGTCGCCGTTAACTCCGTAGAATCCAGTAGCACATCCGTTCGGAATGGTTGCACCAGTACGGTTGACTACACGCATATAGGTCTCTTCACCAAGCTGCTGACGCACCCCGCCGCTATGTTGAAGCGTTAAAGTGTCGTCATTGTCAGACCACCAGGCAAGTCCAATAGGAGTTGAACCTTCGTACCCTTCAGTGTCAAACCGTAACGCTTTGACAGGTTCCGTGTTCGGCTCTGTGAACACGAAAATCTTTTCCGATCCGTCGGGGTCTTTTACCCCTACAATATCGTTTGACTCAAAGCTGTACAGCCACCGCTGGCCTTCCTTGTTGTAGTAGACTATCATGCTGGCCTCCTACATGTCGTCACACGCTGCCAGGTCATGTTTATTCGTTATATTGTTCCATCTCTTCCGGTGCCACTTCCAACCTCAGGTGTAATTGGCAACGTTTGGTTGGTAGCATAGGGACTGTTCTGAATCTGGCTCATTTGTCATCAAGTTTTTTATAGATGAGTGTGACTGTTGCTTCAATCTTACTAAAAATAACGTTGATATCCTGCCGGATGTCCCGTATTGCTTCTTTGAAGTCGTCTCTCCGCACGAACTCATCGTGAACTTTATCCTCAAGGCTCCGAACCGCGTCCCATATAGTCTTGAGGATTGCCCCCATTGCTGCGCTTGCAATCCCGAACGTGAGGTTAAAAAGTAACTGGTAGTCCATGCGTTAAACGTTTGAGGGAGATGGAGATGAGTAACCCATCAGGCCGCCTGTTATATCTGTAAGCGCATTCTGGCCGCCTGTGTCAGCCCCCGACAAGTCTTTGGCTGTCGCCGCCATCTGCTGCATTGCAGCGGCTTGCTGCTGCGCGGCCATCGCTTTGTTTCGGGCTTCACGGATCATGGCAACCTGGTCGCCGGCAACGATCAATCGTGGGTCAACCCCAAGCATGTCGGAGTATGCGTCAACCCACTCGTCAGCATCAAACTTGTCAAGCACGTCCGGCTTAAAGCTGGCGATAGATCCAAGGTTTCCAACAAAACGGTCAACACTGTTAGTTCCGACCGCTCTCTGGGCCTGCGCCAGCACAGAGACAAACTCAATAGACAAGTCCATCCCTTGAAGTTCAGGCGGGGGAGGAGGTAAAACCCCCGCCTCTACGACCCTGTCAAACGTCATGTTAATGAGCGGAGCAAGTAACTCATTGTGCAGACGTTCCATTACAGGGCCAAGCATTAGCAATTTTTCTTCGTGCCTTTCAGCCACTTCCGTGGCAGTCATGCGGGTGTTGGCCGCGCCTGCCGAAGACAGCATTAAAAACAGGTCAGCAAAAAACACGCTGTTTATGCGGCCACGCACGTCTTGAATGTCCATCAGCAAGTGGTTCAAGTCAAGATTAACTTCAAATACTGACCGAATACCTTGACCAGCTGTGTCAACAAACGTCACGCCACCAGGTAGCCTGTCCACGTCACGGTTCATCAGCGACGTCGGTACCTGCAACGGAGGGTTGGTCTTATAGTCGATCCCCTGCGCCTTGCGAAGCTGCTCGTGCTGGAGCTGCTTGATATCCCCCAGCGCTTCCATACCAGGGCTGTTGCCATAAATAC